>AUXO010203792.1_pt1 | contig 20549 bp, 26 predicted proteins | sample 768731 | NCBI WGS metagenome assembly AUXO01 (sample SAMN02715735, study PRJNA202380) | gut metagenome | biome: sheep rumen | host: Ovis aries | place: New Zealand: Palmerston North
GCAAGCAAATGACCAGCGAGTTTGAGATAGAGATGACAATACTCATATGCTTTTTGACAGTTGTCCAGATAGCCATACTGGTTCAGCAGATTATGATGGAAAGAGAGTTGAAGAAGCTACTAGCCGAATTTCGGTCGGTACAAGACAAGGAGATGGAGAGATGAGTGATATAAACCCAATGAACAGCAAGTGTTGTGCAAATTGCCATTGTCTGATGGTGAGGAATGACATAGAGAGCGATATGAGAACAAACCTCACGTTCCAGATATTGGACGAGTGCCCGTTCAAGGAGCATTTCAAGATGTTCAAAGGAATGGAACTCAGCCTCTCGATGCAGATTACAAACCAGTATGTTAATGAGGTAACATCGCTCTTCGATTTCGTGTGTGATGAATGGGAAGGAAGAGGAGAACCGTTGAATCTGAGCCATCGTGATAGATGGTGAGGTCAGTACATAAGGAGAACACATGAGCCTACAGTGCAGAAGTTGTTTTTGGAATAAATCATTTGGCATGGATTCTGTTGATGAAGTGGATTGCGAGGAGTACAAACCCAACACCCAGAAGACCTTCATAGAGGAACTTCTACTGACCATAGACGATGCCTATGAGAATGACGGCACGATCTATGACATAAAGGAGTTTGTGGACACTTTCAAACCGAGTTCTATGAAGAAGGAGACATCATGAGCAAATACAAAGGCAAATGCAAGGAATGCAAGCACAGGGATGTTGTGAACAAGAAATGGTGGGGATGCACAACAGTTGTCTGCACATTCAACTCGCAGATGGGCAAGGCTCTTCCTGCATCCGAGAACATACCTGCTTGGTGTCCTACTGGTGGAGTGCCAGAGAAGAGAGAGATCATCCCACCGAAGTGCGAACCGACATACAGACCAAGGGAAGACAGAGAGATGAGCAATAAAGAGACAACAAAACTGATGGGTACACGTTATGAGTACAGAGACTTGAGATTCGATGAATTTGCAGACTTGTTTGAGGTTCTATCGAGACTACCACAACTCTCAGAGAAGGACAGAGAGAGGCTTGAGAAAGGAGTCGAGAACATCAGGAAGATGGCAGTCATAAGGATGTGAGGTCTGTGCATAAGGAGGCCACATGACATATCTGGCAATAAAAATAGAAGGAGACTACCCGAAGAACTGTGGTGGCTGTCCGCTCGGAGCCACCGACCTCGATTGTTACGTTTCATGGTGTACTGTGTTGGACAAGGAGATAAAAAACTATTCCAAGAGACTCCGAGGTTGTCCGATAAAAGGCACTGTGAGGAAGAGGGACATAATCCCACCGAAGGTGGTAAGTACAGAAGGGAAGGAGAACACATGAGTGAAGTTTTGATAAAGAACATGAAGTTTCCGAAGTCTTGCTCTGAGTGCCCTTGCTCAAGTGCAGAGGTAGATTTCTGTAATCTAATGCAAGAGATGATTGAAGGGCAATACTTCAATCCTTTCATGAACAGACGGGGTGATTGTCCAATGGTGGCAATGCCTGAGCATGACAACCTGGTATCAGAGAAGGATGTGATCGAGAAGGTCTTGTCCCAGACTCCAGAGGAGCTTGGCACTGGCCTGTGCTTCCTGTTCGCAACATGCCCGGTGATTCTGGAGAGCAACAGGAGCAAGGAGTGCAAAGATGACAGAGCTTGAGTACATGGTCAGGAAGTATGCATTCGTCAATGACTGCGATGTGGACAAGGCCACGATGAAGGTGTTCTCCAACATCGTCAACGAGGCAATAATGAAGCGCAGCACCACAGGATTGTTCGACAAGCTCTTCAAAGAGGCCAAGACAACGGCGAGAGGATAGAGAATGCTTGTTAAGAGAGTTGCTTATTATACGGTCAAGTGTCCGAGGTGCAAGGCAATCTGCAAGGCCCAGGCCTCGGATGTGAGGTTCACGGATGTCAACCATATATTCTGTGGTCAATGTGGTCATGCAATCAGGATCACAACTGACAGAGGCTTCATCCTTCCATCAGTGAGAGCTGCATACAAGGAGTGAAGATGGAGAGTTCCGTGACAATCACCAAAAAGTTTCCATGTACGGATGTGGAGGTCTTGCCATCACTGGAAGAAGGTTGCAGATACCTGTCTGTGTCGAGGGACCGTGCGATCCGTGCAATCATCACAGGAACGCCTATAGGCGATTACTTCATCGAGTGGAGTACCCAGAGCTGTCCTGAGAAGACCAAAGCCATAGAGCAGACATATCTTGCACGTATGGCCAGACAGAAGGACTTAAAGAGAGTAAAGCGCAAGAGGAGGAGACATGCTGCATCGAAAGTCCTGTAAGACTCCAGGTTGCAAGAACCTTCATCTCAACAGATCCGGCTACTGTGACGAATGCCAGAGCAGACACCAAGCGCAGTATAGATACCGCAAGATCATCACATCGGGCACAGAGATGGAAGAGAAGAGGCCCAGCGCATCGGAGCGAGGCTATGACCATCAATGGCATGTCTTTGCCAAAAGATTCCTTCTGAGCCATCCCAAGTGCGCCATCTGTGGCCGTCCGGCAACGGTGTGCGACCACAAGAGCATGACAGCCCGCCAGATGATAGACATGTATGGTCACTTCATCCTGGATGAAAGCATGTATCAACCACTGTGCCAGCGTTGCAACATATGCAAAGGAAGGAACGCAGACAAGGTATCTGACCGCAATTACGCAGATGCCAAAGCAGAGTTTCTCAAAGGCCTCCCTGAATGCGGAAAAGATGGCTGAGTGTGTCAGTTTGACCCTAGGGGGGAGGTAATTTTTTTTAGAGCAATAAAATAACCCAAAACGCGGCCGAGAGCTCCCACACACGAAGGCCTAAAATAGTTTTGGTTCGGTAAAGGATTTAGTTCATGGCTAAAGCAAAAACTGATAAACAAACGTTGACAATGAATAAAAATAGGAGAAAAGTATCTGCACCCACACACCTATCTGCTGTCGGGCGGTACCATTACCAGTGTCTTGTTGCCAATCTCAAGGAACAGGGGACTTTTAGTGACATAGACAAGGGCGCAATCGAGATGCTGGCAACTCTCTACTCGGATTACAGGGACAAGAACCTCTCTCCAAAGGAAAGAAGGGAATCCATCAAGGCTTACAAGGACCTGATCAAGGAGTACGGAGGGACTCCGGCATCAAGACAGGCCATGAAGATCAGTGCTGCGGCTGCACAGTCGGAAGCCGAGGCAATCGAGCAAGAGGAAGCTGACCTCAACAAGCTCCTGGAGGAATCATGATAGAGGAACGCAAGGTCTCTCCCATGATGACCAGGAAGCTGGGCATGCATTTCGTTGCCCAATACAAAGCCTATCGTGATTCCGTCCTCGGAGGTTCAAGAGTTGCCTCCAAGATGGAGATCCAGAAGGTCCGAAGACAGGAGAACGACCTCCAGCGCACGGATTTCAAGTGGCATTTCGATGTCAATGTCGCAGTCAAGCCTCTGATATGGATAGCTGCAAACCTTGTCTTTCCTTCCGGTGCTCCCTTCAAGGGGTCTCCGTTGAAGTTCTCACCCTGGCAAGTCTGGGACATCATGGTCATTTTCGGCTGGGTGGACGATAAAGGAAACAGAAGGTTTTCAGATGTGTATGAGACTGTTGCCCGCAAGAACGGAAAAAGTACCTGGGCCGCAGCCATACTCTGCTATCTTGCATTTGCGACAGGCGAGGCCAACGGATCTCCGTGCTATATAGCTGCAACATCTCTGGACCAAGCATCCGAGTGCTTTGAGAGAGCCGAGAAGTCTCTTGCAAACCTTCCGGCCAAGGTCCAAAACTCCAAGAACAACAAGATGATCACCTGGGGAGACGGAAGGATCCAGGCCCTGAGCGCAGAACCGAAAGACGGAAAGCTACCTCATGGGTGCATCATAGATGAGTACCACCAGTTTAAGTCCAATGATCTGGTCAACTCCCTTGTCACAGGAAACGTCTCGGACCTGAACGCCTTGACGCTGAGGGTTACGACAGCCGGAACACTTCTCAATGGTGTCTGCAAGCAAGAGTATGACAAGTGCCTCAAGATTCTTGAGGGCTCGATTGAGATAGACAACTATTTCGTTGCGATCTACTCACTGGATGAGGATGACTCCAAGGACGATCCGACATTGTGGCCGAAGGGCAATCCAAATCTGGATGTCTCCGTATCATCTCAGCTGATGATGGGCAGATACAATTACTCAAAGCTGAGCCAGTCGGATATGAACACCTTCATAACCAAGAACCTCAATGTCTGGGTGGACAGCCTCAAGCGTTGGGCCAACATGGCAATCTGGAATGAGCAGTGCTGCTTCCCATTCGATGTCGATGAGCTGAGGAAAAAGACTTGCTATGGAGGTCTTGACCTTGCACATAACAATGACTTTGCAGCGTTCTGCCTTGACTTCCCCGACACCAAGACGGACAAGCATTATCAGCTGTACTGGTATTTCATACCGGAGGACAGGGCCGTTGAGCTGGAGAGACAGCTGAGGATCCCGCTTGTGCAATGGGTGTCCGAAGGGAGGATTATAGCGACTCCGGGACCAGTTATTGACTATGACTACATCGCAAATGTCATCGAGCGTTGCACAAAGGAGTATGATCTCCAGCTGATAGCAGCTGACCGATGGCACTTGAACATCCTGGACCAACACATGCCGGAGTGGTTTGGTGAGCTGGCTGTCGAGTTCTCCCAGGGATGGAGGCAGATGGCTTCATCGGTGAGTGCCTTTGAGAGGGCATACCTCACAGGCCTTATCCAGTCCAATGGAAACCCTGTGGAGCGATGGATGATGAGCTGTGCAGCCACAAAAGTTGATGTGAACGGCAATGTCCGAATAGACAAGCCTGATGTCACCAGATCCCAGAACAGAATTGATGGAGTTATCGCTGCAATCATGGCCTATGACACTGCTGCAACACAGCAAGGAGAGGGTCTGGATGGCAATGTTGAGGACTTTATGATGGTCTTCTAGCCCTATTTTCAGTCTCTACCTAGAGACACCTAGAGACATTTGTTGAGTTTTCGGCCTCTGTTCAAATAGTTTTTTTAATTATGGGAGGCGGGTAGCTCATGAAATGGCCATTCAGCAAGTCAAAAACCGTCCAAGAAGCGACAATTAGCATTCAAACTAGTTCCTCTATGCTTGGAACACAAGACTATCCTGAAATGGAGAATTCTGCGTTCTGGGGGTGCATGACAAAGCTCTGTAGAATGTATGCAACCATGCCCTGGAAGCTGTACAAGGACACCGGATCTTGGCCCAAGGAGGTCAGGGGAGTCCATCCAATCCTCCAGCTGATGAACCATCCGGCACCGTACCTCAACAGCAACGCCTGGCGATTCATAATGGGTTTCCAGTTTGAGCTCTTCGGTCAAGCAATGGCAGTCATCGGACGCAGTGGGGATGTAATCACAGCCCTTTATCCCGTCTCTCCAAATTTGATGTCTCCTGAATGGAATGGAACGAGACTCTTCTGGAGGTATACGCCCACGGGAGATCTCTTCCCTTCCTCCGATGTCCTCAGATTCATCAATACGGCGATCAGCTACGATGCAGTGCTCTCCCTTGCAGACTATTCAGGCAAGGATCTGGAGACAATAGCCTCATCAAAGACGCTCCAGAAGAATTATTACAGCAATGGAGCCTCAATCGGAGGCGTTCTTTCCGTTCCGAAAGGCACTAAGAAAGAGATAAAGGACCAGATGGCAGCCCTTTTGAAGGGCTCATTCTCAGGTGTAAGTAACTCCGGCAAGACCCTTGTAATCGAAGATTCGATGAAATATGAGCCTCTAAAGCTCAACGATGGTGACATCTCCAAGCTGGAAGCGGTCCAGAAGTGGAGCAAAGAAGAGGTTTACACCAGATTCTTCGGCCCGGATTCGGGTGCAACCTATGCAAATGCAGAGGATCGTGGCATCGAGGAGATGAAAAGCGTCCTTCCGAGGTTCGTGATCTGGGAGACGGCCTTCAATGAGATTCTCGGAGAGACAGATCTCTACACAAAGTTCAATCTCAACGGACTTCTCAGGGCAAACTCCACAACGCAGATGAATTGTCTTGTCCAGGGAGTCAACAACGGCATCTACACCATCAACGAAGCCAGAAGGCTCATGGACTTCCCTCCTGTTCCGGGCGGAGACATCACAAGAATCCCTCTCAACTATGGAATCCTCAAGCCGGACGGATCTGTGGAGAACCCAAACCAGACATCTACCATCCCAAATCCATTCGATCTGCCATCCGACAAGAAGGAATCCCAGGAGAGCTTGACAGAGAAGCAGCTTAAGGACCGTGCATATCTCACGGAGACGCAGAATGTCTCCAAGACAAACAGATCCAAGATTGAAGTGATCATGCGTAGGCAAGTGAAGGACCTTGTTACCAAGGCCAAGGAGCTTGCCTCTTCCGGTATTCCAGAGGCCCAGGTTCTGGAACAGTTTGAGGCCTATGCCCACGAAGTCGAGAAAAACTACGGCAACGAATACGTGGAAGTCTTCAAGAAGGTGATCAACAAACTCCTCCCGATAGTCCAGAAGGCCACAGGGTCCAAGGAGACTCCATCACAGGATGCGCTTGATGCCTACGCCGGCAAGTTCGGAGCATCTATGGCCGGGCGCTTTGCCTCCAACAGGGTGAAGGAGTTCAAGAAAGCGGAGCCGGAGGAACGTGATGAGCTTTACGGTGAATGGGCCACCAAACCGGCAGAGGACAGCACAGAGGAGACCAACAGAGCCGGCAACGCCTTCCAGGTGTTCCTGTTCTCCCAGCTTCATATTGAGTTCATGCATGTTGTCGCTGCACCCGATGCATGTGAGTTTTGCCACGGACTGGATGGAAAGGTCGTTGAGGTCAACGGCACCATTCTGAGAAAGGGAGACTCCGGTTCTGACGGAGCCGGCAATACATGGACATTCACAAGATCATTCAAACACCCGCCTTTCCACGGACATTGCTCCTGTGGAGTTGCTCCGGGAAAGTGAGGAAGAGATGGAAAAGAAAAAACTTGTAGACAGCATCATGAATCCTGGCTTCAAGAAGCCTATGCTCAACGAAGCCACCGGAAAGAAAGAGGGTAACTACTCCGTTCCGATCTGGAATCTCAACGAGAGGAATCTGAACGGCAGAACCTACACGACAGCACTTGCGGAGAGAATCGTCAAAGAGAACAAGGAAACTCTCTGCAATGATGGACACGACAGCTATACAGAGTATGCCGGAGCTATGGCCCATGCATTCAATCCAAGGATTGAGAACAACCAGCTTTGGGTTGACTTTGAGTTCATCGATGAGACTTATGCAGCAAAAATCACCTTCTGCATCGACCACAACATTCCAGTAGGAGTGTCCTCTGTCGGTTATGGCTCAATGGATGAGCACGGTGTCGTGGACCCTGACACCTATGAGCTGGTCAGATACTTCGATTTTGTCCAGCACCCAGCAAATGAAACCTTCGTGGCAAAGGAAAGCAAGGATGAAGAGCCCAAGGATAAGGCAACGGCTGATTCCAAGGATGCAGCGGCATGTGCAATTCTCCGCAAGGCGTTCCAGATCCACCAGGACTATATCAAATCTTACAAGGAGAATTGAACATGACATTACAGGAAAAGATTGCAGCCGCACTGGCCAAGGTAATGGAGAATCCGACAGACGAGAACCTCAAGGAGTACGAGAACCTCGTCAAGGTCAAGAAGATACAGGACGCTCAGGACGAGGGCGTAGAGATCAAGGATAAGAAGAATAATCCTGAGCAGCTCACAGATGCCCAGAAGTTCGTCAAGGACCTCAAAGAGGCAATGACAAACGGAGGTACACTGCTTGTTCCTACAACAATCGGTGCCCAGATCGAGAAGCTCAAGTATGAGTATTCAAACATCCGCAAGTATTCCACAGTCCATCCATGCAGCGGCAACTATACCTTTGCAGTAGAGGGCACTGGCGTAACAGTCAGCTACATCTCAGAAGGTAGCCCATTCACCGACTCTGGAGCAAATCCAGGTTCTTGCACTCTCTCTGCTTACAAGCTCGGTGCTCTGGTCAAGATCTCAAGCGAGTTCCTTGAGGATTCCGCAGCTGACATCGTTGCCTACATCACCCAGATCGTTGCCAAGGGTTTTGCCCTCAAGGAAGACCATGAGTTCCTTCTTGGTTCCGGCAGCAATGCAATCACCGGCGTTGTCACAGCAGTTGCTGCTCAGACGGGCACTCCAAACGTTGTTGTCAGCGCAACATCCGGCACAGCTCTCTGGACAGAGGTGAAGTCCACCATCCAGAAGCTCAACGGCGAGTACCGTAAGGGTGCAACAATCTTCATCGCACAGGGCCTTCTCGATGCAATCCATGAGTTCAAGGACAGCGGAAAGTACATCTTCGAGCAGAACACACCGATCACCCACATCATGGGAATCCCGGTTGTCGTCTCTCCAGATCTCACAACCACAGCATCCGCATCAGCCAACACACCTTGGATGGTTGTCGGTGACTTCAGATACTATCACATCGCAGATCGCAAGGGCCTTGAGATCAAGAGACTCAACGAGACATTCGCAGCCAACGATCAGGTCGGATTCCTTGTCAAGCAGAGAATCGATGGTAAGCCAACTGTTGCCGCTGCATTCGCAGTCTACTACAACAAGAAGTCCGCTTAAGTCTAGGGGGTAATCAATGGGTCTGTTGAAGAAAACCACAACCGGAACCAATACGGCTGTTTTGTCTGTCGAGGATCTCAGGCAGAAGTATGGCTTCCATTTCACGGATGCACAGAATGCATACTTCACCAACATGATCAGCGTTGCAGAGAAGGCTTGTGCCAATTATCTGGGAATGGAAGCTCTTCGGCAGCCCATTACCTGGGAGGAGATCTTTGAAACCGCAAAAGGCCAGAGATACGTCATTTTGAGCGCAAGCCCACTGAATGCTGTGTCAAAGGTCATCGACAACGGTGAGGAGATCTCTTCCTATGAGGCTTTTCCGCAGACCAATGTTGTCTTGCTTAGCAATGGAGCCTCCGGTTCGGAGGTCCGTGTGCAGTACACGACAGGCTGGACGTCCGCCCCGGAGGATGTTGTCTACTGTGTCGCAATGACCGTACAGGCAATGTCCAGGATGGCCAATGCCGGCCACATGGGAAAGACTTCGCAATCCACAGAGGGAGGCACCGAGCAGATTGAGCAGAGCGTTGTCCCTCTTGCTGTCCGTCAGCACCTTGACAGGTACCGTCTGGGCAGAGCGAGTGACTGATGGCTGAAAACATGAAGCTGGAGATCTCCGGCAATGCGATCGAGAAGTTTGAATATACCGCAAAGCACATTGATGGCTGGGTCAGGAGCGCAGTAGGAGATAAGGCCCACAGCTACAAGGATTATGTCAGAGGGAATTTCACTAGATTCCTTAACGACAGAGGCCCTGGAGGTACGGGAACGAGAGAGTCAATCCAAGCCTGGACTCCGAAGCGCAATCGCAAGGCCAATGTTGCAGAGTGGTATATCCGTCCTGGTGTCAGAATCCCCGGAATGCTGAATTACTTGTATCAGTGGATTGGCACCAGCAGAGACTTCATGAACAGAACATTTGCCGAGTGGACCGCAGTCAATAATGTCGGCGATTACATCACAGACAAGATTGAGGAGAGATTCAATGCCCTTAAATGAACGCACACATAAGTTGCTGAGCAAGGTGATGGACCACCTTAATGACAAGATGACAGAGATCATCACTGACTGGAACGAGGAGAATCCCGATGAGAAGCTCCCTTTCATAGCAGAGACAGACATTGGATTCCGTGATGTGGTGACAGGCCTTAGATCTTATCCGGCATTGTGCATTGCACAGACCAGAAGGGATACGTCTGAGCCATATCTGACCGATTACGATCTGAATGTCTGCATTGCAGTAAGAGGGAGTGACATCGATGAGTTGCAGCGCATGGGGTATGACCTCATGGACTGTCTGGAGGATGCGATACGTTGCGACCATACGCTTGGAGGTTGCGCTGTCGATTCTTTCATTGAATCTCCTGAATGTGGAGTCGTGAGCGAGGTCTTTGTTGCAGCATTCGTGCTTAAAGTTCGTGTAAACCTTGGTTCTTTCGGAGGTATGCAATGAAAAGCTTGAAAACCTGGACTTGTCCTCGCTGTGGTTTGGAGCTTCCAAGACAGGAAGGACAGGACAAGGAAAGAAGATGTAAGTGTGGCACCGTCATGGAAGCCACAATCAATTTCGAAAAAGACGGTCAGATCGAGAAGAAGATACTGGACCGTTTGGAGGACTAAAATATGGGCGTATATGCTGGAAAAGATGGCTATCTGAAAGCTGGAAGCACTCCGGCAGCTGTCACATACATCAAGAGCTTCAATGTAACAACAGATGTGGATCTCCATGATGTGACATCTCTTGAAAACCAGTGGAAGAAGAGCCAGCCAGGACTCAGATCCTGGAGTGGAAACATTGCTGGAACCTTGGATCTTGCCGATGCAAAGCAGAAGGGTTTCTTTGATCTATGCGTTGGAAACCAGACTGTGGCTGTCCAGACCCTTGAGCTTGGCCTCGGAGGAGGAGCTTCACTCTCCGGTTCTGCATGGATCAGCAACTTCTCCATCTCTGTAGCTGCCGGTGACATGGTTTCATTCACTGCAAACTTCACCGGAGATGACGCACCGACCTACACAGCAGGAGCAGGAGCATGATGAATGATTCTAAATCTGTCGAAAAGTAAAACCATCAAGCCAGAGTTGTGGGGGAACGAGAAAGCGGAAAAGCCTTTTTCCGTGACCTTCAAGGTCCTTACTCCTCCAGATTTCGAATCCCTCAAGGCAGAGGGCAAATTCCTGGACTCGGAGGTTTTCGGACGTTTTGTCGAGAAGATTGATGGTCTGGAAGTCAACCTTGATGGAGAGAAGATTCAGTTGACAACAGCAGAGGATGTCCTTAAATACGGGCACGGTCTGACAAGACTTGTTTCCACCGTAGCAAAAGAAATAATCACTGCCGGAGTGTTCACAATTGAATCAAAAAACTTGCCACAGCCCTCTACTCCTTGAAGTGTGAGGGCTATGGCCCTGATTACAAGCCAAGATACGGTGGTTCCGAGAGAGTCGAGCTTCTGAAAAGCGGTATCAAGATCAGATTGTCGGATATAAAGTCATATTTCGACAATAAGGATGCTGTTGCAGATGTTATGGAGTTTCAACGATGGACCGTTCTTGGCTTCCCTTATTCGGATTGGGCCAGATGTCCCAATCGGTTGGTGGAGCTTGTGGAGGCATTGATCCCCATATACAGGGCTTACCACCCAGAAGATCCCCTCAGAGGGCGAGGGTTGTCAGCCCTGTTTAGATAGAGAGAGGTAAGAATGTCTGCGGAATTGAAAATGAAAGTCTCAGCCGAGACCAATCAGGCGCAGCGTGAGCTAGAGAAGATAAACGACTCCCTTGGCAAGATGAATTCCATGAATCTCACCAAGCTCTCCGCCTCTTTCCTGATCGTGAAACAGGCCATTTCCGAGGTGAACGGAGCCGCCAAGGAAATGATTGAGGTCTACAAGACCCAAGAGCAGTCAGAGGTCAGGCTTGCCTCCGTCCTAAAGGCAACGGGCAATCAAATCAATATGAGTGCCAGAGAGCTTCTCGATCTGGCTGGAGCAGTGCAAGAGGTCACAAAATTCGGAGATGAAGCAGTCCTTGAAGCTGAAAAACTCCTGATTGCCACCCAGGCTCTCGATGAAGATGGCCTCAAAAGAGCCCTCATGACAACTGCGGATCTGGCAGAGGCGATGAAAACCGACATCTCCTCCGCTGCATCGACTATGGCCTATGCTTTACAGGATCCCACTCAAGGTCTTACAAGACTCAGAAGGCAAGGAATGGCTTTCACAGAGGAAGAGATTGAACAAGTCAAAGCCTTACAAGATGCAAACGATCTTTACGGCGCCCAGGCTCTTGTTCTGGACAAGATCGAGAGCAAATACAAAGGCGTGGCCTCTGCTGTAGCCTCTACCGATACAGGAACGCTTGACCAGATCAAGAATGTCTGGGGGGACATTAAAGAGGATCTTGGCGATGGCATTGTTGGATCCCTTGCCCCGGCATTCACATATATTCTTGACATGCTCAAGAAAATCCATGAATGGGCGAGCGACCACATTGATCAGGGCAACTTCTGGGAAGATGTCCAGACAGGAGATTCCCATACCCTGTATTCCAATTATGCAGAGGATTTCCTCAAGGAGAGGAGATCTGAGGCTGTAAGCGATGTGTCCGCACAGCTGGAGCTTATCAGGGGCAATCCTTGGGGACAGTTCATAGAAGAGGCCATCGATACAAACCTTGAAGATCTTCTTTGGATGGACAATGATACCTTGAAGGGTGTTCTGGAAACCTACCTTCCGTCAGGATATGAGAATTTCTTCGGAGATCTCGATGAGGGTTTCTTTGAAATGCTCAAGGAGCCATACGACAAGCTGGTCAACACCGTAGAATTGATAGATGCAGCTCTCGGAGAGTATAAGAATGCATATACCGTGGAGAAGCCATCTGGAACAGTTGTAACCGGTTCGGGATCCGGCTCTCCAGCCAGCATACTGGATTCTGAAAGCGCCTTTGAATCCTTCATGAAGAGCAACGGTGGAAGTTCCATCTCCTATCAGGCAGCAGTCTATGATGAGATCATAGCAAAGGCAAAGGAATACAAAGATCTCATCAACGAGCACGGCGGGGACACAAATGAAGACGGTTCTTTTGCCATTCTTGAGCTGCTTGGTCTTCCAGAAGGCACTTCCATAACCGATGTCCGTGCAATGGGAGACCAGCTGGATGAGATAATAGCAGCTACACAGGAAAAGAAAGACAATCTCTTCAAGAGCGGTTCCGACAAAGGGAGCGACAAATGGCTTCCGACAGATTATCTTTCCGACTATCAAGAGCAAGTTGACCATCTCAATGCTGAGATCTCTCTTCTGGCTGATCAGATTGAAGAGACCGAAGACCCGGCAACTGTCCAGTACCTACAGGAGGTCCAGCAAGGTCTTCTGGATGATCTGGATGCTCTCACAAAAGTCAAAGATGAGGCTGATGACACCGGACTCTCCCTGAAAGACATGTTTAAGGATGTAGCCTCAGCTGCATACGATGCGTATTTGTCAATAAGTGAGTCCCTTGCCTCCATCTGGGAGAACCAGGCATCGCAGATCTCCAAAGAGATGGAGCAGATGAGAGATGCCGGAACCTTGACCGTTGCTCAGGAAGAGGAGATGCAGCGGAAGATCAATGACCTTGAGAAGAAGGCATTTGAGGCCCGCAAGGCAAATGCCCTTGCCGAGGCAACAGTCTCATACGGACAAGCCGTAATGAAAGCATGGGCAAACGATCCAAACCCTGTTGTCGCTGGAATCGTCACAGGGCTTGCAACCGCTGCCTATGGTGCCCAGGTTGCAGCAATCAGCTCCCAGACCTATATGCCTAGCTATGGCCAGGGAGCCTATGAGCTTCTACAGGATCAGGTGGCTCAGGTCCATAAGGGTGAGATGATAGTGCCGAAACCTTTCGCAGATGAGCTGAGAGGCAAGGGAATGGCTGGATCTGGCGTTGTCATCAACATCAACGGCAATGTCGTAGGAAACGTGGAGGAGGAGATCTTCCATGCCATTGAGAGAGCACAGAGGACTGGAGCTCTTCCATCCTGGAGGTATGCATGAGCTGGACACTGACAATCCACCTGACCGGTGGAGACAGAACGTATGACATCCTTTACAATGGATGGGATTTTCCTGATGAGGTGGGTGCCAAGGGTGCTCACCTTACACAGTCTTTGAAGCTCACAATCAAATCAGCTGAGGCCTTTGCCCTGTTTCTCTCCGAGACAAGCAGACTGGTCAAGGCAGAGGTGAAGCATGATAACATGGTGATGTTTGAGGGTGTTATCAGGCCTTATCTCTCCGTTTCCGCAAGAGGAAACTACGAAGAGCCTATAAGTGTCCAGGTCATGGACTACACTGAGGCTCTCCATATCGTAAGCGGCGAGAATCGCAACGATTGCGGAGGCTATACCCTGGCGCAGTGCGTGGACTACCTCTTCAATCTTGCCGGAATCACCACAACCAGAGACTATCCCGCAGCCTTTTCATCCGATACGGTGGAATATCTTCCGATCAAGTCATCGGAATACTACGATGCGGTTCTGACCAATCTTCTCTTTGAAAGGGGTGGCTGGGACTATAAATTCACTCCCGGACATGTGAAGTTCTACAAGACGGAGGCCGAGGAGCAACCAAACACCGCCATCTCTGACATCAGGGATTCCTTGAACATAAACAGGGAGGACTATTGGGCTGACGGCATAAGCGTCAAATACATGAAGCTCAAGTCCGACAACATCGTGCTGTTCCGTCAGGACGCAGAGATCCCATATTCCGACTCCGGTGTCGTGTTTCCAGCAAGGACCAATCCTTCCGCCAGACTCAGCTATCCTGGCGGAGTGACCTTCACAGATGCACGAGGTCTTCTCTATGATGGGACATACAATGCCAGTGAGCCGACAGATGAGCCTCCTTCGGGGAAAGGTCAGGTCTCATGGAGTCCAGAATACAACGAGAAATCCGGCAGTGAGATCACTCCCGTCTCAATCAGCAACGTCTCCGTCAAATGCTCCTGGGATAAGGTCAACATCAAACAGGAGAATCCTGTCGCTGATAACATCACGGTTTCAGGAGCACGTTTATATGTCGGTTTCAAGGGGACATTCACCTTCAATGAGATTCCATTGATCGGTCCGCAATGGTCACCTCAGTGGCATATAACCGCAAGTGGCCATGTCGTCTATCTGTGTGGCGATTCCGAGGAATATGTGGAGAATACATCGGGATCCAGACCGGAGAAGACAACAAGAACGCTCAAATATGTCTATGATGCAACGATGGCACAGAATTATGCCAAGAGAGAGCTAAAGAGACAGAAGACAGCCGGCATCACATACACATTCAAATCCCTGACGGCCTATGAAGCCGGAACATTCCATCTTCTCAACGATTCCGTCACCGGGGTGCAGACAACAGTGAGGGTCCTGAGTTGCAGACAGGCAGCCAACGGCATCTACACCATCAAGGCAGAGGGTGCCGACATATTCTCCCTTCCTGAGACCGTATTGAAGGCCCTGTACTATTCCGACATGTTCCGTGTCGCCCAGAGCGATTTCAGAATCATCTCGGATCTGACGGATCTTGCCGAAGGCCAGACCGCCAATCTCCAGCTTGCCGGAGCAGTGGTCAACGCCGGCGATGATGTCACATTCTCATGGAAACTCAATGGAGTCTCCATAGGAACAGGAAAAACAAAGGAAGTCCCAGCTTCCTCGCTGTCTTCCGGGAGCAATGAGGTCACTTGCTCGATAGTCTACGACTCCAACGTGATCCAGACGGCCTCGATAACATTGAACCTTGATGGAGCCTCCCAGGTGGTTCCTCAATACTATGTCTCAACCTCCAAGATGCTTGTCCAGGAAGGTTCCTGGCTCAACGGCTATCCCTATGGATACAGCGGTTATCTGTGGAGAAGATTGAAGATTGTCAACTCTAACGGGACCGTAACCTATACAGATCCAGTGTATCTACTCCAGCTGGAGGATGTGGATACAAACCTTGTGACAAACGAGATCCAATATGGTTTGTCAACATCTGACACCACCTATAATTTCCCGTTCAAGGGCTTCGGATACGATGAGAACTCAGATGAATTCGAATTCGGGTTTGAGGATGTGACGGAATGGTCCAGCGACTATGACAACTGGTACAAAGGCCTGTATGTTTGGCAGAGACTCAAGACAACCGATGCCGATGGCGTGGTCACCTATGGAGAGCCGACTTACTGCAAGGAGATAACGGAAGGACTGTTTGCCTCATGTCAGTTTGAGTTGGTTGTGGAAAATTCCGAATTCGTTGTTGACAAGTCGCAGAACGGCTCTTTCCAATATTTCGCCAGACTTGTGGTCACTGGATATTCGGATTCCGCCTTGGCAACTACGATGCGGAATGTCTCCGTTCTGAATGAGGATGGCTCATCCACAGGAATCAGCAATGTCTCATATTCGACATACAGTAGCGGAGTTATTGCATTCAATATAAGCAAGTCAACCGATTCAATGCAAATAAAAATCTCCGTGGATGGATTGTATGGAGAATCGGCATCAGCATTAATGAGTGCAAAGGACATAACAACCTATGTCATGTTTGCAGGTTGTGTGACAACCAACACATTACCTGTGACAAGGCTTGATGGAACAAATCTTGTCGAAGACGATTATTTCATTGCAGGTATTGAAATAACAACATATCCCTCTGGTTGGTCTGCAATTGATTCGGATAACAAGGCTTTGCCGACAATATCCAAAGGCACACCATTCATCTATATCGGGAACCAGACGTGGAAGAAAATCGGCTCTATGACCAATATGGACATTGCGATGGGATGTCTCGGAGGCATCCTCGATGCAGGTGTCGATATGACTGACAGCAACAATATGTATTACACATGGCTTGTCAACCTCGTTGCACAGAACGCAGTCATAGCCAATCTTTTCACCAAGAACCTTGTGTTCAGCAAGGATGGGATAATGTGGGGCGGTGACGTCACAGTCGATGCAGACGGCAGACCAGTCAAAACCGCCAATGGCTATACAATCGGCAACGAGGGTGGATTCGTTGTTGATGCATCAGGGTTCTTCCAGTGTAAGGAAGCCTTGATAGAAAGTGCAACGATACACAACTCCACAATTGATGGCTCTTCCGTAATCAACGGCACAATCGAGAACTATGATGCAACTTCTGGAGAGGTTGTCTTCAAGACCAACAAGATAAGCCAGTCACCGATACAGTTGAAGGCATCCAAGATAGATGGAACAAGCGTACCTTCAGCCTATTCCAAGCAAGAGTGGTATGATGTTCTCAACAGTTGGTTGTCAAGTTTGGATGAGAATGTCTCATACGATGCGACAGGCTCGATATTCAATGTAGTTCCCGCATTGTTCGTCAGGAGGTCTGTCGGTGGAGCTAAGACCAAGGTTGTCAATGGGAGATGCTCTGGTTCTTCATCAGGACAGTGGCGATGGGATAATGACACAGGGCAACAGATATATGTCTCCGCAGAGATAAACGGAAACTATACCGCAGGATTCCTTTGGATTGACCAGTACAATAGCAGGATTGATGTAAGCGTATATGATTCAGACGGAACCATCTACTCGACACCAATCCACAGAGAGCCTATCAGCGCAAGGTATCAGAGCAGTAAGACCAGCTCCTTCTATATACCGAAGGGTGGTTATGTTGTAGGTACTGTCGCAGGTGGTGGCGGTCAGTCCTATTATGTCAACAGTGGCTATTTCTACCTCTATTACTCAGAGTCTGAGAACTTCAGCGAAGGAATAAACATAATCTATGATTCTGAGAACCACATTCTCCTCTCCGATATCCCAAGGACAGGATACGGCACTTCGGACACATATCTGAATGTTGACAATGTTGTGAAGAGCATCACCATGACCGCAAACTCGACATGGGAAGTCAACAAATACTACAGGTTCTCATATACAAGTGGATACGAACCGGCAAACACATCTTTCGCAGTCACCTCATTGCTCTCAAATGCCGATTTTGAATTCCCTGATGGAACAACGAGGACTATCGCTTACATAAAATACAAGAGCGATGAACTTGTGATATACACAACTGACAACAACTCCTATGACTTCCTGACGGCAAACGGAAACTATTACAGAAGCCATGAGGTCGATATCAGTGTGATGTCGGCAATCCTTGGTGCTTTCGCTCAGAATCTCATGCCGATATACAACTCAAACGCACAAAGGGTCGGTAGCGGTTATGTCGGTTCAGAGACAGAACCTTGGTATCAAGGATGGGCTGAGACTGGATGGTTGCAAGGCTCTGCAAGAGCAAGGAAAGAGAACATAGAGAGGCTGAATGACAATGCGGTTGAAATCCTCAGAAGTGTCGATGTGGTCTCCTTCACCTACAAATGCGACAAGGGGAATCCAAAGGGATACAGACATTACGGATTCATTGCAGATGATACAGACGAAAGACTCTCATCTCCGTTCCACAATGTCATGGAGATTGGCAACTGTATCGGAATACTCATCAAGGCGGTGCAGGAAATCTCTGCTGAGCTGGACAGGCTCAAGGGGGTTTGATGGAGAATCGACTTTCAGTTGAGATCACACAGTCTCTGTACGGCATGGTCTTCAATGCACCGAGCGAGTATGGGATGGAGATCTCCGGCCAGCATGTCTACGGCATTGCGCTCACCGGACCGAGCAAGTACGGAATCAAGATCTCCGACTGGCACACATACGGCATGGTATTCAACAGGAAGATGATGGTGCTGGATGTGGGAGAGCTTGGAATAGAGGCCGGATCTGTCTGATATTCCGAGGATGACTACGGATTCATAGATAAGAAGATGGTTTAGGGGGTTATATGTTACACAACATCTATCGAGGCAATACAGTGGCCTTCTCCGTGCAGCCGAAAGTTGACGGAACGGCTGTCGCAGTACAGGGAACAATCAAATTGATAATCAAGTCCGACAGATCTCTCAAGGATGAGGATGCCGAGCTTGTCGCAGAGAGCAGTGACGGCAACTTCGTCCTCGATGCAGCTGACACCGCAGATCTTGAGGCGGGGAAATACTTCTATGAATTCCGCTGGTATTTCAGCGATGCGGAATACACTCTGGACATCGGGGACATCTCGGTGTGCGAGACAGTTTTTGATTGAGGAGGAGACAGATGCCAAAACCATTTGCCAATGCACCTGAATTCACGGGTACGATACTGGACACCTATATCTTTGCGATTCAGGTAGGAAACACTCAGGGCGATCCCGGTCTCGCTGAGATGATGCATATTTCTGGAGAGAAGCTGAAAGCCTATGTCCGCAACGGAATGGGCAATGCGATGAATTTCATCGGTGCATTGTCTGCGTTTCCAGATTCACCTCAGATCAACGACTACTTCCTTGCTACATCAACCTGGGTTGTAGGAGATCAGACCTTCACGGAGGGCCGTCTCTACGAATACAACGGCTCAGCATGGTTCGACATCTCCAATGTCCTGGAACAGTATGTGACCAATGAGCAGTTCAATTCCCTTGATAGTGAAGTGGATGCGATAGAAGCACGTGTGGCTGCAAACGAGTCGGACATCAGCGATCTTGAGGATCAGGTCAAAGGACTACAGGGTGGACTCAAATTCAAGGGTGACTGCACACAGGCTCAGCTTGAAGCTCTGACGGATCAGGCCATCGGAGATATGTGGTGGGTTACTGATGTGGGCACCGGAGTCTACAAGGTATGGAACGGAACAGCATGGATTGCAACCGAGGGCTCAGGTTCTCTGGGGCTGTCCTGGGAATCTGACGGAAGCGGGGATCAAGTCCTCTGCATTGAAGTCGAAGAATAAGGAGAAAGAGAATGACTAAGAAACCAATTTTGCTGGATGAGACATTCAGTGACAAAATGGGGAAGACGAATGCGCTTCTGGCTGCCCTGGTAAGAGAGAGTGCGCCGAGCGACATTGACTGGAACATGCTCAAGGAATATGCACATGAGGGGATCTTCGGAGATCTCTTTAGCATCGGTGACATGTTCGTTGACACATGGAGGGATACTGCCCTGTCAACAGATTACAACTACCATTGGCAGTTGCAGCATATCGGATCAGTTGAGCTTGAGGATGGAGAAACCCTGTCGGACAGGCCTTTCCTCCAGATGCACTATGCCCATCCGTTTGGTGTCCAGTTCTCGCACCAGAGAGCTTTCCTCGCCTGTCCTGATGGACTTGCTGCTGGCACCTATTACTTCACAATAGAGTCAAGCTGGGGAAGCAATGTAAGTGCCGGAGATGTTGTATCGTTCACAACTACACAGGCAGTGCCGGCTGGTGGCCGCGTTGCGGGGTGTTATGGTGCTCCTGACCAGGCCAAGGCAAACTGGAGGATCTACACCTACAGCGCAGATGGAAAGACCATCCTTGAAACGATCACTCCGGTGTTCTCTGCAACGGGTACAGATCTCGGAACGCAGAAGAACAACACGAGGAACGGAAACCTCAACAGCACCCAGGAGATGGCCTACGGCTGGGGCAGATGGAAGACATCGGCTCTCAGACAGTATCTCAATTCGGCTGCCGGGGTCGGATCATGGTGGACCGCCCAGGATGAATGGGACATCGCACCGGACCAGCTTGCAACAAAGGCCGGATTCCTTTCGGGAGTGTCCGAGGACTTTCTGAATGCGATCAAGGAAACCAAGGTCACAACCTATACGAACACAGTACAGGACGGTGGCGCAGCTGACATCACCTACGACAAGGTGTTCATCCCTTCTCTGCAACAGATGTACATCAATCCGCAGATCTCCGGCGAGGGGGAGTATTGGGAGAGATGGAAACGCCAAAGCGGACGGACCTCCCCGTGTGCACAGTACACTACATACCCGGAAATGAAGACCTATGCAGCGGAGAACCACTCAAGCGCACAGTACGTCCGC
>AUXO012510569.1_pt1 | contig 20533 bp, 20 predicted proteins | sample 768731 | NCBI WGS metagenome assembly AUXO01 (sample SAMN02715735, study PRJNA202380) | gut metagenome | biome: sheep rumen | host: Ovis aries | place: New Zealand: Palmerston North
AGACAAAATAGTTTACTTGGTTTTATGGATAAAACTAAAACTGCTATGGGAAGTAGACTATTAAAAAGTTATATTATTAGTCCATCTATAAGTAAAGATGAAATAATTAAAAGACAAAATTTAACTGAAAAACTAATTAATGAATTTTTACTTAAGAGTGAATTAAAAACATTATTATATGAAATATATGATTTAGAAAGATTAACTGGTAAAGTGGCTTGTTCATCTTTGACTCCTAGAGATTTACTGCAATTAAAAACAAGTATTAAAGTAATACCAGATATTAATAATATATTAAATGACTTAGGCGAAGAACAATTAGAGACATTTGATGAACTATATAAATTATTAGAATTATCTATTATGGAAGATGCACCTCTTACTGTTAAAGATGGTGGAATAATTAAGACTGGATATAATAAAGAAATAGATGAACTTAGAAATATTAAAACTGGTGGTAAAGATTTCATTTCTAATTTTGAAAAAGAAGAAAAAGAAAGAACTGGTATTAAAGGTTTAAAAGTAGGATTCAATAAAGTGTTTGGATATTACATAGAAGTTCCAAAAGGACAAGTTAAGGATGTTAAAGAAGAATATCAATATGATAGAAAACAAACTTTATCTAATTGTGAAAGATACATAACACCATTATTAAAAGAAAAAGAAAATTTAATATTAAATGCAGAAGAGAGTTTAAATAATTTAGAATATGAAACATTTTGTAATATAAAAGAAGAAGTAAAAAAATATATTTCTAAATTACAAAAAGTGTCATCTAAAATTGCATTTTATGATGTTATGCAATCATTCGCAACAATAGCGGAAGAAAATAATTTTATAAAGCCAACTATCAATGAAGATAATATTGTTGAAATAATTGGTGGACGTCATCCTGTAGTAGAAAGTGTTATTGAAGGAGAGTACATAGATAATGATGTTATTCTTGATAGTAATACTAATATATTAATAATTACTGGTCCTAATATGAGTGGTAAATCTACTTATATGAGAGAATTTGGTATTATTGCAATATTAAATCAAATAGGTTCTTATGTGCCAGCTACCAAATGTAATATTCCAATATTTGATAAAATATTCACTAGAATAGGGGCATCTGATGATTTGGTTGGTGGAGAAAGTACATTTATGGTAGAAATGAAAGAAAGTGCTAGTGCATTAAGAAATGCAACCGACAAGAGTTTAATATTATTTGATGAACTTGGACGTGGCACTAGTACATATGATGGAATGAGTTTAGCTGGAGCAATTATCGAATATATTGCCAATAAGGTAAGATGTAAAACATTATTTTCAACACACTACCATGAACTTACTGATATGGAAAATAGACTTCCAGGTATTAAAAATGTACATGTAACTATTAGTGAAAATGATGGTGATATTACTTTCTTACATAAAGTTATGGATGGAGCGGTAGACAAAAGCTATGGTATTAATGTTGCTAAACTTGCATTACTACCTAGTAGTGTCATTAAAAGAGCAAATGAACTTTTGGAAGAATTTGAAAGTAAAAAATCTGGAGAAGAAAAAGTAATTAAACAATTTGAACTTAATTTAGAAGAGAAAAATGATGAATTAAGAGAATATATTAAAACAATAAATCCACTTGAAGTAACACCTATTGAAGCACTAACTATTTTAGATAAGATTAAAAAAATGAGTGATGATTAATTATTAAGGGGGAAATATGTTTGGTTTTGATGAAACAGCAGATTATTATAATGATGCATATGATGCTAATAAACAATCTTTGAAATATTTAAAACGATGTAGAATTATACTTGCTAAAATAGCAATTATAAACATGTTTTTAGATCTTGCAGATAAAGATTTAGTTAAAGAAGCACGCACTAATGTTGAAACATATATTAGTGAAGTTAAAGAAGATAGATTTTATTTAAAATTACTTCAGAGAATAATCAAGAAATTCTATATAAATGGTATTAGTGATTTTGAATATGATTTCGTAGCTTTATTAAAATGTATTGAAATGAAAGATTTAGATATTGCAGAAGCACAAGGTTACTATATAGAAAAAATAAAGAGCCACGTAAATAATTATGGATATGCAGAACCCAAACCAGATGCAAGAATAGATGAATATAATAGTAAGATTACAGAATTAGTAAAAAGACTTCATCAGAATGCTCTTGATTATAAAGAATAAAATATTATATAATTATGTTGTTAATGGAGGGATACTATGATAGATGAAAATGAAATTAGAAATAAGATGAATAAAGTTATTGAGGCTTTAGAAAGTAGATTTACTACTATTAGAGCGGGACGTGCAAATCCAAATATTTTACATGGAGTTATGGTTGAATATTATGGCGTACCAACACCTATTCAAAGTTTGGCAACTATATCAATTCCAGAAGCACGTGTACTTGCAATTAAACCTTTTGATAAATCATCTTTAAAAAATATAGAAAAAGCAATTTATGAGGCTAATTTAGGTATTGCTCCAACTAATAATGGAGAAGTAATAATGCTTACTGTTCCAGAACTAACTGGTGAAACAAGACGTGAATATGTAAAAACTGCATCTACTATGGCAGAAGAAGCAAAAATTGCTCTTAGAAATATTAGACAAGATGAAAATAACAAAATAAAAAAAGATGAAGAGTTAACTGAAGATGAAAGAGATATGTGCTTAGAAATAGTACAAGAAATGATTGATAAATTTAATAAAACAGTTGATGAAAAATTCAAAGAAAAAGAAACTGAACTTACTAGTATATAGTAAGTTTTTTAATTATTAAGTTATTACTATTTATATTTTTCAAAATTAATGATATAATTTTAATAGATTTTGGAGGATATTATGAAACTAACAAGAACTGAAGCAAGAGAAAAAGTAATGATTATTTTATATCAAATTGAAATATATAAAAAAGAGAATATTGAATATAATCTTGAAGATGTATTTCATGAAAATTTAGAAATTGATAATACATATGTTAGAGATATTGTTAATGGTGTACTTGAAAATCAAGAAAAGTTAGATGAAATAATTAATAAATATTTAGATAAATGGACTATAGATAGATTAGGTAAAACTGATGCATCTATTTTAAGACTTGCAACATATGAAATGTTACATTATGATACTCCAGAATTAGTAGTTATTAATGAAGCAGTTGAACTTGCCCATAAGTATAGTGATGACAAAGTAGTTAAATTAATAAATGCTGTTCTTGATAAAATTAGAGATAATGAGGAAGTAGATGGAGAATAGAGAATACATTACAATTAGTGACATCAATAGGATAATTAAATTTACAATTGATTCAAATGAATTATTAAGAGATGTATATATTAAAGGTGAAGTAAGTAATTTAAAATATCATGGAAGAGGTCACCTTTATTTTTCTTTAAAAGATGAATTTAGTAAGATTAATGCGGTAATGTTTAATTATAAAAGTAGTGGACTTGACTTTGAACCTAAAGATGGTGATGCAGTACTTGTACATGGGAAAATAAGTGTGTATGAGGCGAGTGGTAGTTATCAAATATATGTTGATAGTATGCATCAAGATGGAATAGGTAATTTATACCAATTATTTGAAGAATTGAAAAAGAAGCTTTCCAAAGAAGGATTATTTGATGAAGCATATAAGAAAAAAATAAATAGATTACCAGAGAAAATCGGCGTTATAACCGCATCTACAGGTGCCGCTATAAGAGATATAATATCTACTATTAATAAAAGATATCCATTAGTTGAGATTTATGTATTTCCAACATTAGTTCAAGGTAGTGATGCAGCTCCTAATATTGTTAAGATGATAGAACTTGCAAATACATTCCCACTTGATACAATCATTTTGGGACGTGGTGGAGGATCTATTGAAGATTTATGGGCATTTAATGAAGAAATGGTTGCCAGAGCAATATTCAATAGTGAAATACCAATAATTAGTGGTGTTGGTCATGAAATAGACTTTACAATAAGTGATTTTGTATCTGATTTAAGGGCACCAACTCCAACTGGAGCCGCAATACTCGCAACTAGAGATAAAGAAGAAATAATTAATTATTTACAGACATGCAAAAGTAGAATAAATAATGCTCTTGATAATAAACTTCAAAATGCTTATGAATTACTAAAAAAATACAAATCAAATTATATATTAAATAATCCTATGAGACTTTATGATATGCAAGAACAAAAATTGGATATTCTATATGATAAACTTAATAGTAGTATTAATATTAGAATAGATAATTACAATAAACAAATAGAGACGTATAAAATTAAACTTAATTTATTAAATCCAGTTAATATCATTGATAAAGGTTACTCAATTGTATACAAAGATAATAAAATTATTAAGGATATATCTTTATTAAATGAAAAAGATGATATAAATATATTGGTAAAAAATGGAAAAATAAATGCAACTGTAAAAGGAGTAGATAAAAAATGAAAGAAAAAACATTTGAAAGTAGTATTAAATCTTTAGAAAAAATAATTAATGAACTAGAAAGTGGAGAATTAGATTTAGATAAATCAATATCTAAATATACTGAAGCTATGAAATTAATTGAATTTTGTGAAAGTAAACTTAATAATGCTACTGAAACAATTAATAAATTAGTTAGTGAAAATGGTAAATTAAGTGATTTTAAAGTAGAAGAGTAAATCTTCTATTTTTTTGGAAAAATTTAGTAATTTAAAATTAAATATATAGTTAATAATACTATTAGAGGTGAATCATGAAAAAAATTCTATCCGCACTATTATTAAGTATTATATTTCCTTTTGTGGTTTTAGCATATCCAAATTATTTGATTGCTGGAGGAGAAAGTATTGGTATTAAAATTAATACTGATGGGCTTATTGTAATAGGTTTTTATAAAGTAAACGGAGAATATATAGCAAAAAATAATATTAAAATTGGAGATGTAATAACTAAAATAAATGGTATTAATGTAAATAATTCTAGTGAATTATCTAATATAATAGATGAAAGTATTTTAAATAATAAAAATATTAATATTGAAATAAATAGAGAAGGGAACATTATTAATACAAAGTTAAAAATAGAAAAGGAAAGAGGTATATATAAAACAGGATTATATATAAAAGATTCTGTCATTGGAATAGGGACACTTACATATATTAATCCTGAAGATAAATCTTATGGTGCTTTAGGTCATGAAATAAGACTAAATAGTAATAAAAATATAGTTGAAATAAAAAATGGCAACATATTAGAAAGCAAGGTAACAAGTATAGATAAAAGTAGAAATGGTTATGTTGGTAGTAAAAATGCAACTATTTCTTATGGAAAAACGTTAGGCAATATAAGCAAAAATACTGATAAAGGAATATTTGGTAAGTACACAAAAAGTATTCCAAACAAGAAAACATATCAAATTGCAAATTTCTCAGAGATTGAAAAAAATGATGCCTATATCTTAACTGTAACTGATAATAATATCATAGAAAAATATAATATTAGAATATTAGATAAATATTATAATAAAAAAGATACACAAAAAGCATTTAGTTTTGAAATAATAGATGATAGTTTGTTAAAACTTTCTGGAGGTATTGTTCAAGGCATGAGTGGATCTCCCATAATTCAAAATAACAAGATAATTGGAGCAGTTACAAATGTATTGGTTGATAATGTAAAATTAGGTTATGGAATAAGCATTATTACTATGCTAGAAGAAAATGAAAAATAATTGAAATATACCTCCATAAATGATATACTTTTTATAGTAGTGGAGGATATTTATGGAAGAAGATTTTAGTAATAAATTAGTCATTAAAGGACAAGATGGCAATGATATGACAATATCTGTACTTGATATAATTGATTCTTTAGAATTTAATAAATCATTTATGGTTTATTATATTGAGGGTAGTGATGCAGTATATGCATCAGTATTAAATGAAAGCAGTACAACATATTCACTAGATGCTATTACTGAACAAAAAGAATGGGATTTTATTAATGCACAAATCAACAAAGTTGTAAACGAAGCAGGTGTATAATATGAACACTGTAGAACAACATATAAACGCAGGAGAACTTCCAAGTTTTGATTTTTTAAGTAAAGAAGATTATGAAACAATTTTTGGACAAGTGGGAATACCATATAATGGAGACATAAAAGATCAACAATTAAGCGCAGAAGCATTAGAAAGATTAAAATTTAATGCAAAAATAAACAAAGTTTTGATGACTCAAAAAGCACAAAATGTTAATAAAGATTTATTATCTAAATATGATGATTTAATTTTAGAAGAGTCTGAATTAATAGAAAGTGCTAGGGAAAAATATGACGGCGCAATTTCTGAAATGAATGAAGTTGTCAATGAACTAAAAAATGAAAAAAGCATGCATGAGAGAACAGTAAATAATTTTACATTTTCAAATGTTAATGAAATGCTAAATGATATACAAAAAGTAAGAATTAGTGACATTAATACTAAAATGGAAAATAATGATAATAAGTTACAAGCTAAATATAATAAATTAACTGAATATAATGAAACTATGCAAAATGCAAGAACAAACTTTAAGAAAAGAAGAACTGCAAGAAGAATTGCAAGAGTAGTTAAAAGAATAGAAAAACTACGCGAAAAGCAAGGAAAATTAATTGGTCGTCAAAGACATATTATTAATAATGCCTTGGCAAGATATGTAGAAATTAAAAATAAGCAAATGAAAGAATATGGTAAAACTATTGCTAGTGACAGAAAGTATATTAATAAGATAGAAGATTTAAATAATAGACTAGAAGCTGCAAGATATGATAAAAGAATGACAGAAAATGAAATTAATGGCCTTAATGATGATGTAAAGGGTAAGTTTAATAAAATATCACTACAAATGGATAAGAATAAATTAGAAAGTCAAATTAATTCATTGAATAGAAAAATTGCAAGAGCTCAACAAATGAGAGAGTTCCATCAAAAATTGAAAGCGCTTCGTGGAAAAGGCGGCATTCAAAATGGATTTAGTGTATTAGGTGTTCCATTTGAAGAGCAGCAAACTGAACAAGTTAGTTTTGGAAGATAAAAAAAGTCACTTCTTAGAAGTGACTTTTTATATGTTTAATAGATTTACTGCTATTTGGAAAAATACAAATAGAGAAATTGCATCTACAATTGTTGTAATAAATGGACTTGCCATAACTGCAGGGTCAAAACCAAGCTTTTTAGCAAATATTGGAAGAGTACATCCAATAAATTTAGCTATTATTACTACTAACACTAGAGTAAGACATACAACTGCAGCTACGGTAACACTAACTTTATCAATTAACATTAGTTTTCCAAAATTAGCTATTGCTAATGTAATTCCAATTAATATAGATGCTCTAAATTCTTTCCATATAACTTTAAATATATCAGAAAATTCTATATCATTAAGTGAAAGTGCACGAATTACAGTAACTGATGCTTGTCCTCCTGCATTACCTCCAGAGTCCATTAACATTGGTATAAATGATGTTAATATTACGCAAGCAGCTAAAGCGCTCTCATAATGTTGAATTATTTTACCGGTAAATGTGGCGGAAATCATCAAAAGTAATAACCAAGGAATTCTACTTTTCCAAATATCAAATACAGATAGCTTTAGATATGATTTTTCAGTTGGTGTAATTGCGGCCATCTTTTCGATATCTTCTGTTGCTTCTTCTTCAATAATATCTACAACGTCATCTATTGTGATAATTCCAACTAATTTGTTTTCAGAGTCAACAACTGGTACAGCAGTAACGTCATAGTCTTGAATTATTTTAGCAACTTCTTCTTGATCCATTAATGTATTCACTGGATGAATATCATCATCCATAATATCTCTAATTAATTTCTCCTCATTATTAACCACTAAATCTTTTAATGTTACTTTTCCAATTAATTTTCTTTTACTATCAATTACATAGCAAATATTAATAGTTTCTTTATCATCATAATCTTGTCTAATTTTTTTAATAGCGTCTCTAATTGTTAAGTCTTCTTTAAAGTCAACAAATTCGACAGTCATTATACTACCTGCAGAATTTTCTGGATATTTAAGAAGTTGGTTAATATCACGTCTAGTTTCTGGATCCACTTTTTTAAGAAGCCTATGCACTACATTAGCAGGAATCTCATCCATTAAGTCGGTAGCATCATCGGCTGCCATATCATTGATGATATCAACTGCTTCTTTTTCTGTTAATGATGCAATAATCATAGCTTCCTTATCAGTGTCCATATAAGAGAAAACATCTGCAGCAATATCTTTATTTAGCAATCTAAATATTTTAATAAGTTCTTTTTGAGGTAATTCTTCTAGTATTTCAGCGATGTCATATTCATTCATTTCATTTAATGTTTTTTTGATTTGTTGATAATTCTTTTCTTCTATCAATTTTTCAATATCTTCTATCATAAAACACCTCCGCTTTTTATTTCTCCTAAATTATACTATAAAATATATAAAAAGTGTCAAAAAAAAAACAAAATAATTTAAATTTATATATTTTTTGAGTATAATATAAGAAGTCGAAAGAAAGAGTGGTAATATGAGCAATGGAATTCCAAAACATGTTGCGATAATAATGGATGGTAATGGAAGATGGGCAACAAGACAAGGTAAAAAAAGAACCGAGGGCCATTATGCAGGCTATAAAAGACTTAAAAAAACTGCTTTATATATATTAAGTAAAGGTGTTAAATACTTAAGTGTTTTTGCATTTTCAACTGAGAATTTTAAAAGAAGTGAAGAAGAAGTAAGTTACTTAATGAACTTATTTGTAAAAGCATTTAAAAGTGATAAAAACTTTTTTGTTAAAAATGATATAAAAGTAGTATTTTCAGGAAGAGATAAACCTCTTAGTGATGAAGTGTTAAATGTTATGGATGAAATAGAGAAGAGCACTGAAAATTGTAAGAAAGGTACATTTAATTTTTGTATAAACTATGGCGGTCAATCCGAAATGGTAGATGCAGCTAAAAGAGTTGCAAAAGACTATAAGGATAATAATATTGATTTAGATAAAATTGATACTGAAGAGTTCTATAAGTACCTTTATAATGATTTGCCTCCTGTTGATTTAATGATTAGAACAAGTGGAGAACTTAGAATAAGTAATTTTATGTTATATAGTATTGCTTATGCAGAATTATATTTTACTGAAACTTGTTTCCCAGACTTTGATGAAAAAGAATTTGATAAAGCATTAGAATCATATCAAAATAGAAATATTACAAAAGGAACAATAAAATAAAAATAAATGTTTAAAACATTTATTTTTTTCTTATTTCTAAATATTTAATAAATCCTAATAGTATATTTTTAATATTTTCTTTTATATTTAATTTACAAACATTTTCTTTTGCAACATTAAACATTTCATTCATTCTATCATTTGCATAATTAAGTGCTCCGGATTCAATAAATATTTTTTGTATTTCTTTTGATTTATTTTTCTTTCCATAATATTTTAATAAATCATTTAAATATTCTTTTTTGTTTATTTTTATATAAGAATAAAGTATTGTTTGTTTAAATTCTTCAATATCAGAACTTGTTGATTTACCAATAACTTTATTATCTCCAAATACTCCTAAAATATCATCTTTTATTTGGAATGCTATTCCTAAATTAAGTAATATGTCTTTAAATGTATTAATTTCTTTATTGTTTGAATTTCCCAATATCATACCAAGTATAAAAGGTCCCACTATAGTGTAATAAGATGTTTTTAATTTATATATTTCTAAAATATCACTTTCATATAATTTATGATTTTTATCATTTCTTTCCACAAAAGGTAGATATACATCTAATATTTCACCTTTAATAGTATTTATTATTGTTTCATTATAATAATGTAATATTTTAGATAAGTTTTTATCATTCTTATAATTATCAACAATTATTTGATTAGAATAATACAGACCCAAGTCTCCAATACATAGAGCAAGTGAAGTGGGTGTGTTATCAACCTTATATTTATTAAATTCATTTTTATATATTTCATGAATGGTTTTTTTACCTCTTCTAACATCTGCTTTATCTATAATATCATCATGAATTAGAATTGATGTTTCAAAAGTTTCATATGCAATAGACAGTGGAGTAGAATAATTATCATTATTATGTAATTTATATCCTAAATCTATTAGGCAGCCTCTTATAAATTTACCATCTTTATTCATCTCAATAAATTTATTTATTGCATCTTTAATTATTCTATTATCAGTATTATTTAATAATGAATTATTATATTTATCTATTTCTTTAATAAGTTCTTTTAATTTATTTTTATAATATATTACAAACTGTAGTAAGTTAGAATATTCATAAACTTGTTCTTTTAGCGTAGATGCTCCTCCAGTAAATCCAATTCTTGTATTTTCACTATAATTCTCTTTTATAATAAAATCATAAAAATCTTCTATATTTGAAAAATAATATGTTTTAGTTTTCTTATTGCATACATTATATAATTCTTTAGTATTAGAACTATTTTTTCCACCTATAACAAACATAATATCTAAGTTATTAGTAATGTCTACTGATGATGATTGTATTAATTTGCTAGCGTTACATATTGTGTTTTTGTATTCATATGAAATATTATTATCATTTAAATAATTAATTAATGAATCTAATTTGTCTTTATTAATAGTAGTTTGACAAACAATGAAATAGTTATTGCCATTTAATTTTTTATAATCATCCTTGTTTTCTATAATTATGGCTTCATTATTGCACCATCCATTAGTGCCTATTACTTCTGGATGATCTTTTTTACCCACTATTATTATTTTCTTTCCTTTATTATAATTTTCTTCTACAATTTCATGTATCATTTTAACTTTAATACACGTAGCATCATAATAATTGATTTTTTTCTTATTTAAATATTCATATGTGCTTTTAGGTTCACCATGAGCTCTAATTATTAATATATCATCTTTTTTTAGCTTGGTTAAACCATCTATACATTCAATATTTGATTTTTTTAATAATTCAATTACATATGGATTATGTAATATTTCTTTATATATAAAAATATTTTTATTTTTTTCCTTTAAGTCAAAGGCAAGTTTAATTGCTGTGTTGGCTCCGGCGCAGGTACCAAATATTTTAGGATAATATATCATTGCTTTCACCTCATAATAATTATATCATATATTTCATATTGTTATATTTTTTAATTTTTGATAAAATACTACATAGAAGGAGTGATGTTTATGTCAAATGATGAAACTACAGTAGTTGATACTGAAAGTATTATTAATAAGAACACTAAAAAGACATTACTTAAAATATGTGAAGACTTGGAAGAAAGAGGATATAATCCAACTAAACAAATAGTTGCTTATTTAGTAAGTGGTGATCCTGGATATATATCTAGTTATAAAGAATGTAGAAGTAGAATTCTTGAGTTTAAAAGGGAAGATATACTAGAATTAATGCTAGTTAACTTTATTAAAGAAAAATGATATATTTAGGTTTGGACTTAGGAAGTAAAACATTAGGACTTAGTATAAGTGATAGAACAGCAACTATAGCGACATCTTTAGATGTAATAAGATATGAAACAGAAGATGAATTAATGAGAAAACTAGAAGATGTTGTTATTAATTTTAATGTGGATGCATTTGTACTTGGCAACCCTAAAAATTTAGATGGTAGTTTATCTAAAAGAAGTGAAATAACTTTAGAATTTAGAGATAAATTAATATCTAAATTTAATAAAGAAGTAATTATGCAAGATGAGAGGCTTTCTACTGTTGAAGCAGAAAGAATGTTAATAAATAATAATACAAAAAGAAAGAATAGAAAGAAAGTAATTGATAAGATTGCTGCGACTATAATACTTCAAGCATATCTTGATAGGAGGACTAATGAAAGATAATCATATTACATTAAAAGATTCTCATGGTAAAAAACATGAATATAGAGTTATCTTAGATATTGAAGATACCACATTAAAAGTAAATTATCTTATATATACAGATGAAGAAAAAGATAAAAATGGTAATGTTGTTTGTTATGCATCTACTTATGTTTTAAGCGATAAAGGAAATATAACAAAATTAAAACCAATATCAAAAGAAGAAGAATATGATTTTCTGTCAAGAATACTTGATTCTTTAGAAAGTGAGTAGTATGAAAAAAATAATTATATTTATAGTTTCAATAATTTTGGTGGCTTCTATTGCTTTAGTAGGAGCATATTTTTATTGTATAAATTATCATGGCGAAAGTGAAAAAGTAATTATTAATGTTAAAGAAGGACAAACTTATAGTACATTATCTAGTTTGTTAAAGGAAAAAGATTTAATTAAGTCTGAATTAGCATATAAGATTTATATTAAATTTAAAAAGCCAACTAATCTTGAGCATGGTGATTATATTTTAAATAAACATAATAATGTATCTGAATTAATTGAAACATTAGAAAAAGGTAGTGTTAATTTGCAAGAAACAAAGATGGTAACTTTTGTTGAAGGTAAAAACATGAGATATATTATAAATAAAATAACTAGTGAATTTAGTATTACTGAAAGTGAAATATTAGATAAATTAAAGGATACAGAATATTTAGATGGTTTAATTGATAAATATTGGTTTTTAACTGATGATATTAAGAATAGTAAAATATATTATTCACTTGAAGGATATTTATTCCCAGATACATATGAATTTTATGTTAATACAAGTGTTGAAGATATATTTAGAACTATGCTAAATAATATGGAAAACAAATTAGAAAAATATAAAGAAGAAGTGACATCAAGTAAACATACTATTCATGAAATGATAACATTATCATCAATAATTGAACTTGAAGCAAGTTCTTCTGATGATAGAAAAGGTGTCGCCGGAGTATTCTACAATAGACTTAAAGATGGTTGGTCATTAGGTAGTGATGTTACAACTTATTATGCAGAACGTATTGATAATTGGTCTCGTGATTTAAAAATGAGTGAATTAAAGTCATGTAATTCATATAATACAAGAAGTTCATGTATGAATGGAAAATTACCAGTAGGACCTATATGTAATCCAGGTATTAAATCAATCGAAGCCGCAATAGAACCTACAGAACATAATTATTATTACTTTGTAGCTGATAAATATGGAAAAACTTACTTTAGTAAAACTGATGGAGAACACACAAGTACTGTTTCTAGACTAAAAAGAGAAGGATTATGGATAAATTACGAGAGCTAATAAATGAAATAAAAGATTATGGACATAAGAATAATGTCCCAATAATGAGTGAAGATACTATTAATACTATTAATAAAATAATTAATGATAATGAAATTCACTCAATACTAGAAATAGGTACTGCAATAGGATATTCAACAATATGTTTTGCAAGTAATAAATGTGTTAATAATATTACAAGTATAGAAAGAGATAATGATAGATTTGATATTGCAGTTTCAAATGTTAAACTAAGTGAACTTAATAATATTGTATTAATACATGGTGATGCATTAGAAATAAATATTAATGATAAATTTGATTTAATAATTATTGATGCTGCTAAAAGCCAAAATATGAACTTCTTAAATAAATATAGTTCTAATTTAAATAAAAATGGAATTATTATTATAGATAATTTAAATTTTCATGGGTATGTAGGAAAAAGCTCTGAAATTAAAAGTAGAAACTTAAGACAAATGGTTAGAAAAATAGAAAAGTTTATTGATTATCTTAAAAATAATGATGAATATGATGTAGAATTTATAGAAGTGGGTGACACAATAGGGGTATGCAAAAAGAAAAATATTTAATTATTCCAAATAATAAAGAGTTGAAATTATTTAATAATTTCAATACTTTTATTTTGCCTTTAAAAGGTTATTCTATTGGATTTGATGTTTATTTTGATGTAGATGAGATAAATGAATTATCTAATAAATATAATGTCTATGTTATTATGAATAAATTCTTACATAAAAATATAGATGAATTTAGAAAAATATATAATAGTTTTAATAAAAATATTATGTTTATTGTGGAAGATATTGGTCTTACAGATATAATATCTAAAGATAGATTGATTATGTATGAAAATCATATATTATCTAATTATAGTGCAATTAATTATTTAAACGAACTTGGCTATAAAAATGTAGTCATTAACAATGATCTAACAATAGATGAAATTAAAGAAATAAAGAATAAAACAAAATCTAATTTATTTTATTTTTATATATCTAAAAATCATTTAATGTATTCTCGTAGAAATTTAGTAAGTAATTTTAATAAAAATTATAATTTAGAAAATAAAGATAGTTACAAATTGAGAGAATTAGTATCAAATAAGATATTAGATATAAAAGAAGAAAAAGATGGAACAGTAGTAACATTTGATAAAATATTTTGTGCATCTAAATATTTAAATGAGTTAGATAGTGTTAATTTAATTATTAATTTAAGTGGTATTGATGATATAAATACCAAGATGATTCTTGAAAATTATAAAAATAAAGAATTATATAACCTAATAGATAGTGATTATTATTTCTTAGAACATGATATTAAATATAAGGTAGGTGATTTATAATGAAATATGAATTATTACTACCTGCTGGTGATTTAGACAGATTAAAATTTGCATGCCTTTATGGAGCAGATGCTGTATATATTGGTGGATATAATTATAGTTTAAGAGCCAATGCTAATAATTTTTCTTTAGATGAAATAAAAGAGGGTACTGAATTTGCACATAAATTATCTAAAAAAGTGTATGTTACTGTTAATATGATATTTCATAATGAAGATTTAAGCAATTTAGACACTTATTTAATAGAGTTAGATAAAATAGGTATAGATGCTTATATTGTAAGTGATTTTGCTGTTATAGAGGCTATAAAGCGTCTAAAATTAAAAACTAAATTCTTTATATCTACTCAAAAATCAATAACCAACTTAGAAGCAGTTAAATTTTATAAAGATTTAGGAGCTTATAGAGTTGTTTTAGCACGTGAATGTAGTCGTGAAGATATAAAATATATAAAAGAAAATATAGATACTGAAGTAGAAGTATTTATACATGGAGCTATGTGTACAAGTTATAGTGGAAGATGTGTAATGTCTAATTATGTAACACTTAGGGATTCTAATAGAGGGGGATGCTCTCAAGTCTGTAGATTTGTATTTGATAACAATACTCCATATGATTATGCATTTTCTTCAAAAGATTTGAATATGATAGATTATCTAAGTGATATGATGGATTTAAATGTTGAATCATATAAAATAGAGGGTAGAATGAAAAGTCTTTATTATATTGCTACAGTTGCGAATGCATATAGGACTATAATGGATAATAAAATAAATGGTACTTTAACTGAAGACATAATTAAATATTATAAAAAAATACTAAATAGAGTATCTAATCGTGAAAATGAACCACAATTTTATAATGGAGTTCCAGGAGTAGAAGGACAATATTATAGTGGTAGGCAAGAAGTAAGTAATAAAGATTTCTTAGGATTAGTATTATCATATGATAAAAATAAAAAAGAAGCAGTAATCGAACAAAGAAACAAATTTAGTGTTGGGGATACAGTAGAAGTATTTGGGCCAAAAACAAGTGTACAAACATTTAAAATTGAATATATTAAGAATAGTGATGGAGAAAATGTAGATTCAGCATCACATGCGCAAGAAATTGTCAAAATAAATATACCATTTGATGTTTCCGCTAGTGATATTATGAGGGTTAAAATATCTTGACAAAATATTAAAAATATAGTATTATTTTTTGGTGCAAGAAAGAGGCGACTTAAATTGAAAAAGAAAGAAATATTTTTAACCAGTGAAGGTTATTTAGAATTAGAAAATGAGTTACATTACTTAAAAACAGAAAAAAGAAAAGAAGTAACTCAAACATTAAAAGATGCAAGAGCATTAGGTGATCTTTCTGAAAACTCTGAATATGAGCAAGCGAGAGAAGATCAAGCTAATTTAGAAAAGAGAATAGTTGAAGTAGAGTATGCATTAGAACATGCTGTAGTTATAGATAAAGCTGAAACAGATGGAACTGTAGGTATTGGTTCTGAAGTAAAACTTAAATATGAAGATGATGATGATACTGAAAGTTATAAAATAGTAGGTAGTCAAGAAGCAGATCCATTTAATAATAAAATTTCAAATGAAAGTCCAATTGCAGCAGCAATTATGGGACACAAAGTTGGAGACACTGTTGAAGTATCTTCACCAGATGGATTTTATAGCGTTAAAATAGTAGCAATAGGATAGTAAAATATCCTTTTTTGTGTTTAATATAGGGAGGAATTATGAAAGAAACTTACACATTAAAATTAGAAGGAAAAGATTGGAAAGATTGTTTAGAAAAAGCATATAGCAAGAAGAAAAAAGATATAAAGATGGACGGGTTTAGAAAAGGCGCTGTTCCATATGAAGTATATGTAAAAAAATTAGGAATCGAAGTTTTATATATGGATGCTGTTGATATGGCAGTAGACATTTTATATGCAAAATTATTAAGTGATCCTAAAACTATTACTCCAGCTGCAACACCAGCAATTAATTTAAAGAGTGTTACAGAAGATTATGTTGAATTAGAATTCACTTTAGTAGCATCTCCAAAAGTAAAACTTGGAAAATATAAAGGATTAAAAATAAAAAAAGATAAAGTAGAAGTTACTGATGAAGAAGTTGAACATGAACTTGGTCATTTAAAAGAACAATTCGCTGAAGTAAAAACGAAAGATGAAAAATCTAAAATTAAAGAGGGCGATGTTGCTGTTATAGACTTTGAAGGATTCAAAGATGGAGAAGCATTCAAGGGTGGAAAAGGAACTGATTATTCATTAACAATTGGTTCTCATACATTTATTCCAGGATTTGAAGAAGCATTAGTTGGTCTTAAGAAAGGTGATAATAAAGATGTAAATGTTACATTCCCAGAAAATTATCATTCTGAAGAATTAAAAGGTCAACCAGTAGTATTTAAAGTAACTATTAAAGAAGTAAAAGAAAGAGTATTACCTGAATTCAATGAAGATTTCTTCGCTGATTTAAATGTTGGCGGAGTAGCCAATTTAGATGATTTAAAGAATTATATTAGAGAAAATAAAAAAGCTGAACGTGAACATCAATTAGAAGATGAATATCTATTTAAATGTTTAGATAAAGTAGTTGAAGGCTCTACATTTGAAATACCAGAAGAAATGACTGAAGATGAAGTTAATAGATTAGTAAGAGAATTTTCTGAAAAACTACAATATCAAGGATTAAAACTAGAAGATTACTTAAAGTTCTCAAATTCAAACTTAGAAGAATTTAAAAAGACTCTAGTACCAGAAGCAAATAAAAGAGTAGGATATAGACTTGTTATGGATGCTATAGTAGATGCTGAAAAATTAGAAGTTACTGATAAGGAATTAGAAGATGGACTTAATGAAGCAGCTGAAAAATATGGCATGAAGAGAGAAGATTTTGAAAAAGAAATAGGTAATAAAGAATTATTTAAATATGATTTATTAATGAAAAAAGCAATGAAAGTTGTTACTGAATAAAAACTATGAATAAAAACTAGTAAAAATTACTAGTTTTTATTTTCATATTATTGTATAATTATTTTGAAAGGTAGGAAGTATGAAAAAAATAGGAGATTCATTTAAAGGAATTATTGGAGGTTTTGTTTTAATAGCTGTTGCTGTAGTCCTTCTTTGGTGGAACGAAGGAAACAATGTTAGAAACTTAAAAACAACAGCAGAAATGGGAAAGAATTATATTGATGTAAGTAGCGAAAAAGTGAATTCAGAAAATGAAGGAAAATTAGTCGCAACATCAGGTAAACTTATTAATGAAGAAGAATTAACTGATACTAAATTTAATGTAAAAGTTACAACTCCTTTATTAAAAAGAACAGTTGAAGTATATCAATGGGAAGAGGAAAAAGAAACTGATTCTAGTGATAATACAACTTATAATTATAAGAAAGTATGGAGTAGTTCACTAATTGATTCTAGTGATTTCCACAATGGTGGACACACTAATCCAACAACTAAACTATATGAAGATGAAACTTACACTTCAACAGATGTAAAAGTTGGTGCATTTAGTTTAAGTAATGAACAAGTATTAACTTTAAGTACTAAAGGAACTGTAAGCACATTTGATACTGATTTTGTTAAAGAATTAGGATTTACTGCATATGGTAATTATTTAACTAACGCAGAAGATATTAATAATCCAAAAATAGGGGATTATAGAATTATATTTGAATACAATAATTCTAGCGAAGTAAGTGTACTTGCTGTACAAAAAGGAAATTCATTTGTTGATTATGTATCATCTGCAGATAAAACTATCAATAGAGTAATGGATGGGGTTTTATCTGGCGAAGAAATGATAAATGTAATTAAAAGAGAAAATAAAATACTAAAATGGATTTTAAGGGCTGTAGGAATAATTTTATGTGCAGCTGGATTTGGTACAATATTAAAGCCAATAAGTACTATTTCTGGTTATGTACCTATTTTAGGAAGTATAGTAGGGGCAGCAGTAGGACTTGTATCATTCTTATTAGGCCTTGCAGTTTCATTAGTAGTAATAGCCATTGCGTGGATTAGGTTTAGACCTGTACTTGGAATTTGCTTACTAGCTGCAGTAGTGGCAATAATCGTTCTACTAATAACTAAATTCAAAAATAAGAAGCAAGAAACTCCAGCAGTTAATGAATCAGAAATTCAAAATACAGATTCACAAGATAACAATATGTAATAAAAAAACTAGTACTACTAGTTTTTTTAATTATTTGGATTTATTAGAGAAAGAGATACTTTCTCTTTTTCTTTGTTTATATCAATTACATAACATTTAACAATATCACCCACACTTAGTACTTCACTAGGATGTTTAATATACTTATTTGTTATTTTAGATATATGTACTAATGCATCATTATGAAGTCCTATATCTATGAAAGCTCCAAAATCAACTACATTACGAACAGTTCCCTCAAGTTCCATATTTAATTTTAAGTTATCTATTGTTAATATATCACTCTTTAAAAGAGGCATTTCAAAATTGTCTCTAAAGTCCCTATTAGGTGCTTTTAAGGATTCAATAATATCAGTTAATGTATACATATCAATGTCTAATTCTTTAGATATAGAAGATATATCTATTTTATTTAGTTCATTTATTAATTTCTCACTTCCTAAATCTTTAGTTGTCATATTTAAATGAGAGAGTAACTTTAATGTTTTATCATAACTTTCAGTATGTATATTAGTTTGATCAAGTGGATTATCTCCATCAATAACTCTCATAAATCCAATTGATTGTTCATATGTTTTATCATTTAATAGTTTTTTCTTTTTTATTTCTTCTCTTGATTTAATCTTTCCATTATCTTCTCTATATTTAATTATTTTATCGATAGCAGTTTTAGTTAAACCAGATATATATTTTAATATAGAAGGAGAAGCAGTATTTATATTAACCCCAACATTATTAACACATTTTGATACTGTAAAATCTAAACTATCTGATAATTTCTTTTGAGAAACATCATGCTGATACTGACCAACTCCTATAGATTTAGGATCTATTTTAACAAGTTCATTTAATGGGTCTTGTAGTCTTCTTGCAATAGAAATTGCACTTCTTTTTTCCACGGTTAAATCGGGAAATTCTTTTATAGCAAGAGGACTAGCAGAATATACAGAAGCTCCTGCTTCAGATACAATTGCGTATTTACATGTTTTAATATCTTCTAGAGTTTCACTTACCAATTTTTCGCTTTCACGAGAAGCAGTTCCATTACCAATAGATATCAATTCAATATTATATTTAGTTATTAAATCTTTAATAACTTTTTTAGATTGTTCCCACTCATTTTTAGGTTCATGTGGATATATAACAGATATATTTAATACTTTTGATGTAGAATCAACTACAGCAAGTTTACAACCAGTTCTATATGCAGGATCAAATCCTAAAACTGTTTTATCTTTCATTGGAGGTATTAATAAAAGATTTTCCAAATTATCTTTAAATACCTCAATTGATTCATCTTCACTTTTTTCAGTTAATTCACTTCTTATTTCACGTTCAATTGATGGCCCAATTAATCTTTTGTAGCTATCAGTAATAGCTTCTTTTATATAATCATTTACAGGACTATCTTTTTTAATTAATTTACTTTGTAGATATGATTCAATATCATCAACATTTACATCAATAGAGACATTTAAAATCTTTTCATTTTCACCTCTATTAATTGCTAGCACTCTATGAGGTTTAATATATTTTACACTTTCACTAAAATCATAATACATTTCATATGTTTTATTAATATCTTCAGCGTTCTTTTTTAGTTTAGAAGTAATTATTCCATTTTTATAAAAATAACTTCTTATCCACTTTCTAAAATAAGCATTATCACTTATCCACTCAGCAATTATATATTTTGCTCCAGTAATTGCATCTTCTTTTGTTTTAACATTTTCATTTAAGAATTTATTAACCATTTCATCTGT
>AUXO013481360.1_pt1 | contig 20523 bp, 6 predicted proteins | sample 768731 | NCBI WGS metagenome assembly AUXO01 (sample SAMN02715735, study PRJNA202380) | gut metagenome | biome: sheep rumen | host: Ovis aries | place: New Zealand: Palmerston North
GGGCACATACCCTCTACTCTGAGTATAGGTGAGATAACAACGCCTAATGCTATTAGCATAGAGAGCACGACCATTTTCATAAGGTTCTTTGATCTTTTCACTTGAATATCCTCTTTTCGCATAATTTTTCGGTCGCAGATCTATTTCTGCCTCTCACCCTGAAACACAGGTTCCCATCGCAAAAATACAAGACACAAGGAGCTCCCCTTCTATCCGCCCGAACTTCGGGATAAGCGTTGTCACTTCCTTTCAGACAAAATAAAAACAGGACCCGCATTAAGGCAAGCCCTGCACATAGACGAAATAACATCATGTTCCTACGTTGGCATTACCCAAATCAGGTCTACGGTCAAAGGTAACACCTTTTTCTCAGCCTGTCCGCACAAGCTCCCGTTAAGATATCGGATAAGAGTTAAACTCTCATCATCTAATATTATACACCCGTAAATCGCAAATTGCAAGAACATTTAGTGAATTTTTATACTTATACAAAAGCACAAAGAGAATATCCTCGACCGCTGCGTAAGGATAAGGGGGGATAAAACAGAAATTAAACTATTATCAAATTATTAAATTTGCACCCGAAGGGGTTATATGGGGGACGACCACCTTGCATAGCAAGGCAGGGAAAGCCCTCTAAAAAGCGAACAAATAGTGTGGTTGGGTTCTTTCTTGCTTCTTGCCTCTGATCCTCTATTTTTCAGCGGGCACGCTGTGGGACGTGGCGGTTTATTGACATACTCTGTGGAAATATGGTATAATTTCAACAGCATAACAGATTATTTATTGATCTTACTTTACAGGGGTGAACATATGAAAAAGATAACTAACAAGAAAGGGTTATATGCGGCTGTTATCGGCAGTTTGCTTATAGCCGCAATACTTATTTTCGGTACTCTATGGACAGGTCAAAAGGCAAAGCACGACACCGAAAGAGCTGTCGGCTCTGTGAGCAGGCTTTATCTTGACGAGCTTGCGGGCAGGCGTGAGCAGGTGGTGGCTTCGGCTTTGAAACGCAACATTAAAAATATTCAGACGGCGGTGGGGCTTCTTACACAAGAGGACCTTAAAGATCCTCAGCATTTGCAGGCCTACCAAAGGCGCATGAAGCAGCTTTACACCCTTGAAAAGTTTGCTTTTGTGGACACCAACGGTCTTATATACACCTCAGGGGGGACTCAGAACGACATCGGGCAATACAGCTTTAATTACAACAGCATCTCAAAGCCCGAGATCTCAGTCAAGGACAGCGGCAGCGCAAACAAGAGCGTTATAATCGCTATCCCTGTGGACAGGCTTGCGTTCAACGGGCAGACCCTTTCCGTTTGCTTTATGGAGATAGACATGAACACCATGCTTGAGGGTGTATCTTTACAGTCGGACAACAACAACACCACATTCTGCAACATATACACCTCACATGGTACGGCGCTTACAGACATGGTACTTGGGGGACTTGCAAGCGAGGACAATCTTCTTGAAGCTTTACAGCACGCAGAATTCGAGGACAGCTCCGATTCGGCACAAAGCATCAGAGAGAATTTTGCAAAGGGCCAGGCAGGTATCGTTTCATTTACCTACAACGGTACGAAGGAGACCCTTTCATACACTCCCATAAAGGGTACGGACTGGATGCTCACATACCTTGTGAGGGAAAGCGTTATAAGCGACAACATCGGCTCGGTATCCCGTGGGATAATCATAAGAAGCCTTGTGCAGACTGCGCTTACAGCTATTGTGCTGCTTGCCATGTTTACTTTTGTCTTTTGGCAGAACAGGAAAAATACAAAGCTGGAGCTGGAAAAAGAGGCTGCACAGGTCGAGAACCGTGTAAAACAGGAGGAGCTTGAGGAAAGATTACAGCTGCAAAACGAGCTGCTTGAACAGGAAAAGCAGCGCACACGGCAGGATCACATGATAACGGCGCTGGCTTCGGATTACAAGACCGTTTACTACGTTAACCTTGACAACGACGAATGTACTTGTTACCGCTCGTCGGTAGATGCCGTGGAGGGGCCGCAGGTCGGGGATCATTTCAGCTTTCGTGAGGCATTTACCCGCTATGCAAACGAAAGGGTGGCACAAAGCTACCGGGAGGGATTTCTGCAGTTCATCGAGCCGGACAACATACGCAAGAGGCTTGAAAAGGAACTTATCCTCACATACCGTTATCTTACGGTGTACCAGGGCAGAGAGTCTTACGAGATGCTGAGAATGGCAGGTGTACGCCATGCACAGGACAGAGATGATCACATTGTTCACGCAATTGGCGTAGGGTTTACCGACATTGACAGCGAGATGAGAGATTCTATGGCGCAAAGTCTTGCGCTCAGCGACGCTCTGGCTGCTGCTAAGGAGGCAAGCAAGGCAAAGACTGCGTTCCTTTCAAACATGAGCCACGAGATAAGAACGCCGATGAACGCAATCATCGGGCTTAACAGCATTGCTTTGCACGATCCGCAGATCTCCGACAAGACACGGGGGTTCCTTGAAAAAATAGGCGATTCGGCAAATCATCTTCTTGGGCTTATAAACGACATTCTGGATATGTCAAGGATAGAGTCGGGCAAGATGGTGCTTAAAAACGAGGACTTCTCATTTGACAGGCTTATGGAGCAGATCAACACTATTTTCAGCGCACAGTGCCAGGACAAGGGGCTTGAATACAGCTGTCACGTTGAGGGCTCGGTGGGGTCTCACTACATTGGCGACAGCATGAAGCTGCGCCAGGTGCTTATAAACATTCTGGGCAACGCTGTCAAGTTTACTCCCACGGGGGGGAAGGTAGAACTTTCGGCTCAAAGGACGGCGCAATTCGGCAACAAATCCACTTTACGTTTCACCATTTCAGACACGGGTATCGGCATGAGCAAGGATTATCTGCCCAAGATATTTGAGACATTCAGCCAGGAGGACAGCTCAGCCACGAATAAATACGGCAGCTCGGGGCTTGGTCTGGCTATCACCAAAAACATTGTTGAGATGATGAACGGCAACATAGAGGTCCAAAGTGAAAAGGGCAAGGGCACCACATTTTTCGTTACGGTCACTCTTATGGATTCTGCACAGACCGGAGGCGACGGGGACAACGACATTGACGTACAGATCCGCAAAATGAGCATACTTGTCATAGACGATGACCCTATTGCCTGTCAGCACGCAAAGCTTGTGCTTGAAAAGGAGGGCATAAGCTGTGAGACGGTACTTTCGGGAAGAGAGGCTATTGAACAGGTCAGAGTACGCCAGGCGAGGAACAAGCCTTACGAGCTTATACTTGTTGATCTTAAAATGCCTGAGATGGACGGTGTACAGACCACAAGGGAGATACGAAAGATCGTTGGTCACGACTCGGCAATAATAATCATCACCGCTTACAAATGGGACGATGTGCTTGACGAGGCTGTAAACGCAGGTGTGGACAGCTTTATTTCAAAGCCGGTATTTGCAGGCAATGTGATTGAGGAATACAAAAGCGCATACCAAAAGAAGAAAAAAGCACAGCCCAAGGACAGACCAAAGGCAGAGCTTAAAGGCAGGCACATACTTCTTGCAGAGGACGTTGAGATCAACGCACAGATCATGGAGATGGTGCTTTCCATGAAGGAGATGACTGTGGATCACGCACAAAACGGAAAGATCGCTTTGGAGAAATTTGCTCACAGCGATGTGGGCACTTACGATGCAATACTTATGGACATAAGGATGCCTGAAATGGACGGACTTGAGGCTACGGCAAAGATAAGGGCTCTGGACAGGGCTGATGCAAAGACGATCCCCATAATAGCTCTGACTGCAAACGCATTTGACGAGGATGTACAAAGAAGCTTACAGGCGGGAATGAACGCACATCTGAGCAAGCCTATTGACAACGACGCTTTGTTTGATATGCTTCAAAGCGTGATAAAATAAGGGAACGGTACAAACAACAGCCGTGGACATCAAACTATCGGAGGGTCTCCGAAGGGTGAGTTCACGGCTGTATTTTTTTAAGCATAATATGAACCGAAAATGCCACGGGGCAAACTAACGGGTGCTGTTTTGACAATGGAGTTGACCATTGGCTTTGATGTTCTTTATGGCGGCATCTGCTGTAGTCTGTTTCTGCCTTGCAAAAAATCAGAGCCGAGAGGTTGGTCTCGGCTCTGTGGGTTGTTATCTGATCACCCTTGTTTCTACCTTTGCATTGGTATAGATCAAGTAATCCTGCGCCCAGGATGACTGGATACGGGTGAGTGATGCATTTCCCTTGGCAGGGTTATACATCTGTGCAGTAAGTGTTACTTTGTAGTTGGAGTAGGTATCGTTCCACTTACCACTTCCGTCGCCTGTTTTGACCTTATAACGTATAGGAAGCACGTATACTCCGTCGGAAGCCGCACCTCTGGTCTTGAGCAGGGACTTATCAACTCTTACGGTATACACAGTACCTCTTTCTCCTCCTGTACTTACAAACTCAACACCTGTTGGCGGTGTAAAGCTGCCGTCAAGTATCTTATTCTGATCGAAGATCACATCGCCATTATCCGCATAGATCTTCAGATCTGACAGGAAGTCGCTGATCTTCAGAGGTGTACCTTGTGCTGTGGGACTATTCTCTGACGGGAAGACGTAACTGTTCTTCTTGGAAAGTGTAAGGGTATACTCAATATAGTTGCTTGTTGTTGTCAGCTTATGGGTATCATACTCACCGTTGGAGATTATATATCCCTCGCTGTCAGTCTTTGCATTTATACCAAGTGATCTGTACTTTCCGTCCGCTTTGACCTCTGCTGTATCTTCGGTATTCTCCACCATATTGTAGGAAAGTGTTGCTGCAGCGGTTTTGGCAACATAGTACCTGTTGGCATGTTCCTTCTTCTGCGAGGTTGTGCTGTAATCAACGCCTGAGGCAGAAGACGAAATATTAGAGTGACCGATGACCTTTGCTCCTATTTCGGGATCAGGTGAATTAGGATCGTTAGTCGGGAACTGTGCGTTTCGGCTCAGATCGTCATAGTACGCAAGAGTAAACTCTGCCTTTATGGTCACTGCGTATTGATTGGATTGATCCCACAGATACTCCAGAAGATTCTCGGCACTGGTCAGCTTGATAAAGCTTGAGGAGCTTGTATCAATGGTAGGTGAAGTCACATTCTGTGCACTGTCAGGGAAGTTGTTAGATGAATATACGCCCGGTGCCAGTTTGAACTCACTGCTGACTATCTGAGAATTCTTGACTATTCCAACGATCTCGTCTCCCATGTTTGTAAGCCTCTGTCCATACGTCATAAGGAATGCATGGAGTATCTGGGTCTTACCCTTCTGCTGAGACATCTGAGTTGCAATAGTATTTCTTTGCGTACTGTCTTTCAGATTGATCGTGGTCAACATGGTGACTTTAAGTGTATTGTTCGTTGCTGAAATAAGTTTCGTGCTCTGAGGAGTCCAAACTGTCAGTGATGTATCCGACGTTGCGAAGTTATCCTCATAGATATCACCTATGATGAGATATGAGTACGACTTTTCATTGATTTTATTAGGCCGCCAGTTTTTATCCTCGATCTGATCATTTCCTGATCCATCCTGTATATGGTCAAACTGAGCAGGTGAAGTCAAGGAATAATAGTAGAAATTATCCTTCTCATTCTGGGTAAAGAATGTGAGATAGTACCGTTCCGGCTTAACATTTACCGCTGTGACTTTATACTTCTTGACATTAGCACCATCTCTTTCGCTGTTAAACGGTCTGTAATACTTTTTACCTGATGCGGTATTAACATAGAAGGTAGCCGCTGAAGCATCGGAAGTTTCAACAAGCGTTCCGTCGGTGCTGTCCTCTTGAACTGTTATTTGCATAAGATCGTTAAAGCAGGACGGTTTCCACGAATTATTACTGCTGTCCTTGAAATCAACAAGGTTAATGCTTCGACTGGAAGCTGTTTCAGATGCAGGGGCAACAGGGGCGTCAAGATAATAGCTCTTTCCGTCCTTGGTGGAATCAACCAGTACCATCTTGGTAACATCAGGCCAGAACTTATTGCCGTTATGCATCTTTTCTATGGATATAGTTTTTCTGAAGTTACCGTCAACAATAACGTTTTCACCGCTGTTAAGTGCTTCGATCCACTCATTATCAGCCTTGCCCTCATCAGTACGGAAATACTGATATTCAAAGGCATAGGTTACAGGGTTTCCAAGGTTCTCAAACAGGAACTTTGATACAAAGTTATTGTTGGTATCGTTGTCATATGCATCCTTATAGTAGTTGGTATTGGAAGCAAGGGTAGCATAGAAGTTATATCTCAGGATCTTCCTTGTATATACAGGAACATACAGATGATATGCGACCTTTGCGTTGGTGATATCAGCATTTGAACCGGTAACGGTCACGGTTGACGGATCGTAGAACTGAACGTCAACGAGGGTAAACTGCTGGGTAACTCCTGTATCAACATACTGCGGCAGCATACAGAACTTACTGTTTGCACCGGTGCCTTCAATACGCAGGTTAGCAAGATCCTTTTCATCTGTACCGGTCTGATCATTAAATCTCTTTTCACCTGAATCATAGACCATTTTACGAAGCTGAACGTTATATACCTGCTTATTGGTTGTACTGTCTGCAAAGTTATACGATGTATTGGTAAGTGTACACAGATAACCATTGATAAGATCGGTAACGTTGCTGCTGTTGGAGTCATCCACAACGATCAGCGGGAATTCAGCTATATTACTATCTTTTGTAAGGAATTCCATGTTCGACGTCGAATAGTGATCCTTTATATACTTCAAGGTCCCATCGTCAATAGAAGGTGCATTGCTGTATGCTTTTCTTACATTTCCTGCTATATCGGTCCGGATCTTTTTGAACATAGAATTATCGTATGTGTAAGACGAGCCAGACTTACTTATTCCGTCACCTGTAAGGATATTGGAGCTGTCGATCTTTAAAGACGGGCTGGAGGTAACAAACGGATAGTTTTCGTTGTTAATAACATCAGTTGTGATAATTGTAATAGTCTGAGCAGTATCTTTATACAGCGCAGCCCTGTCCGTAGAAAGGTCACCTGTTGAAGGAGAGACTTCTGTTCCGTTGATTGTTTTTGTTGTTTCTATCTTCCACTTTTCATCTGAATAATATATCACTTCTTTTGTCACAACAGTTCTTGTAGTTGAATCCTCAGCAGTTGGTTCCGTGTTGTAATCACCATAAATAGTAGATGATGTTTCCGTAACAACATCTTCCTCACCTGATTTGCTGACAGTTGTCTTGACTGTACGCCTGGTATTAGAGCGCTTGGTTGCAACATCGGACTTTGTCGTTGTATTATAAGTGATATTGGAGAACAGCGGATACTGTGTGCTCGTTCCGCTTGCGTTATCGTTATAGTCTGCAAAGATAACGTAGCCGTTGGTGCCGTATGGAGTAGAGGCATCCGGGCAAGAACCCACAAGGTCTGATATCATCTTGTTGTTTCCACCGGTTCTGTCGTCCTGACGTGAGAAGCCTGCGAGCTTGATGACACAATATGTATCATTGTTTCTCCAACCGCAGATATAGCCCTGATTTGTACCTGAAAATGTCAGATTCTTTGCAAGGATATTGTAGCCGTATATATATCTTTGAGTATTATTATTGGTGTATAATGCACCTATTAATCCACCGGCATAGCTTAATGAGCCATCTGATGTGTTCGTAGCTTTGATGCTGCTTTCAAATAATTGAGTGTTCTCTATTCTCAGTTTATTATTAGCACTTGTTCCTTTACTTACTGGGTATTGTCCGTTGATTCCAACCACACCACCGGATATTTCTTTTGCCTCTATAGAATAACCTGCAATATTACTGTTTTGAATCAGAACGTTACCCATCTCACCCTTTATTCCACCGATAAATCCACCTGCTGCAACATGATGAGCACCATCATTATTTGTAATGGTTTCTCCAGTGCATTTTACCATTGCCTTTACATTGCTGTTGCTATATATTTCTGTATTATTAATTGTAGAATAAATTGTTGTTCCAGTTGATCGTTGCGTAGAGGCAATATATCCAAGCAATCCGCCCGCGGTATATGGACTTGTGACCGACTGATTGTAAACTTTGCAGTTACTTAAGTCAAGTGTTGCCTTATTCTGCATTCCTATGAGACCACCTGTCATTATACCGCCTATGCAGTCATCATTGCATTTAACAACTGTTGCCTTAGAAGCACCTCTTTCACCGACGATCACATTCTTTATACTAACATAGTAAAACTTTTTTGTACCGTCAGTGAGGACTTGAACGTCATTTGTTCTACAATATCCTATAAAGCCACCAACGCCGTAGTTATAATCGTGTCCGGATCGATAATCACAATCGCTGACAACTTCAGTAATGCTGTAAGTAGCATTATTGTTGTCAATATCTATCATCTGCGTGTAGCTTTTGCCGATCATTCCGCCTGCTGAGCCACCGCTGTGAACTTTGATCTTTTCAGAAGCAGTTTCAAGGCTATTTTTATATGTGGTCTTGCTGCTCGGTATCCAGCCGATAAGACCTCCGGCGTTTCTGACACCCTTTACATTGATATTTACAACTGCAACGCTGTCAAGATACTGCTCGGCATTAGATGTACCCATCAGCATTCCGGCACTAACCATCTGTGCTCTGTCGATACCATTATCATACCCTTTACCCGAAGATGAGGGAACAGCGTCGCTCATATTACAAAAATACGGTATGTGATTACCCGATTTATTATCTATGCAATCGCAAATAACGTTGCCGGTCAAAGTAAAGTTATAGTACTTTTTACTCTCACTATTTGTTGATCCCTTTTGATTATTGAACAGACCAAAACCGATATCACCTATATGAGGATATCCTGAATCAAACTCACTGTTCTGATAATCAGCAACAGTTGTGTTCGCTTTTGAAATTGGGTTTGTAGTGTTCTTGGAGTAGTAGTAATAATAGCTTGAATTCTGGGAGATCGTCGCACCGTTGCCGTTGAAATTGGTGACAGACATTTTTGCATTATCATTGGTACTATAATACATATTACCTATACCCTTGTAACCATCTGGCAGGTAATATATATCGGTGCCGGTAAGTGTGATTTTATCAGTGATATCTCCTTTTTTACCGACAGTTGTCGTATAGAATTTTGCAAGATAACCGGCTTGTGTAGATTTGTTTTTTGGATTTCCGTCATTAAGATAATCATTTATAGCATAGTTTTTATAATCGGCAACACTTGAACTTGCAGCAGTCAGATTTGTTGCTACATCAGTATAATCTGCCCAGCGAGTGACCTGATATGGCTGCTTATAACCAAGAACATTGCTCCTCATACCACTGTTTACCATTACAGACATAACGAAGAAAGCCTGAGCATTGGGGACTTTTATATCTTTTGAAGTCGATGTATCAAGCTGATCTAAATCTTTATTGATATCTGTTATTGAATAATGCTTTGTTCCGTTTTTCAGCGTTACGCCGATCTTGTTTGCTTTTGTACCGTTATAGGACGAGGTGATCTTGCCTTTAGTGCCCTTAGTCTCGGTATAATAAACCTTTGTGCCGTCGCCGTACTCTCTTACGCCATCCTCAAAAGGTCTGTAAGCGCCGGATTCGGTAACTGCATATCCGTTTATAACACGGCCGATTATCGGGTTCACGTAAAGCCACGCAAGATTGCTGCTTAATGTTGAGGGAGGACCTGCATTAGCGGGAGCATCATTTGATGCTGTCAACTTTGAATCGCTGAGCGCACGGTTAGTTCCATTATAGTCTTTGGCGGTTTCGTCCATGTTACGGAAAATCACTCCGCCATTTACTATTACTCCAACATATCCGCCAACAGGAGCAAGCTGAGGTGTGCCCGAGAGACTGATCTTGTAATTGAAACCGGAATAATCAACAAGGCAGTTGTCTATGATATTGTCTCCGCCGTGAACTTTACCAATAAGCGCTCCATATGCGTTTGTACCATTGCTGTTATCCGTTATTTTGAACGTGGAGGCTGTTCCTTTTACGGGTATATCTTTTTCAGATGCTACTTTAATGATGATGTTTTTCAGCACACAGCCATTGGCATTGGCAATAAGCGGGTACACAGTCTTATTGACTATAGTTTTACCGTTACCCACGATAACGCCTCTGAAAGGAACATAATTATTCGTATCAGAAATTGCGTAGCCTATTCCTCTGAAATTACTTCCTTTTATCTCGATCTCGTTTTCATCACCGGAGAGGATATAATATGCACCGGCAAGGTATTTCTCCATATATTCTTTGGAGATATATGTACCGGATTTACCATCACCGGGACTTTGTGTAGGTGTAACGGAATAATAACCTGACGGACAAGTTATGGTTCCTCCATTACCGTCATCAATAGTCGGATTATCATAATATTTTAAAGTTACATGACCATATGAAGAATTATGCCATGTTGCTGCAGAACTCGTAAGATCAACAGCCTTTCCATTCTTATCTGCGGGTACACTAATCTCGGTCAACGTATGATTTCCCAAAAGGATCTGCGAAAGAGCGACAAAGTTTTCGTCCTTTTCCAGAGTATAAGGATCATTGTAAGTTCCGCAGCCGTTAAAGCCCTCAGAACTCTGGTTGACCATTATCTGGTGAGTCTTGTTTGTTTCGTTATATGGTGTGTATACGTAAGGAAGGAAATCAGACTTGAACTTCGCAATATATCCACCGGGTGCCGTGTTATCTTTTCTGTTGATAGGGCTGACATAGCACTTACCCCACGATGCCTGATGCGGCTCGCCGTAATAGAAATTCTCCTTTCCGGGGAATTCCGTATTTGTGTCAGAATCTGTATATCCGAGTTCTTTACCATAGGTGACAGAAGCAAGATGAGCTGCCGCACCCGAACCTGTTGTTTTCCAGTCTTCATTCCAGGTAAAGTTATATTTACCAAAAGAGCCCGGCTCATACTTAAAGCAATTCAAGAATGTTGCTTTGGTGAAAATAGTACGGTATGATCCATAAATTTCATCAAGCTTATCGTTATAAGCCGAACCATCAACATCTTTGGTTCTGCCGTCAAGGATCATCCTTGTGAACTCAACAGAAACACCTGAAGCAGCATTGCTTCCGTTAGCAACGTCACCTATAAGACTGGAACCTGCCTTCGGGTAATCTACATCATTTACCTTAACTGTAAACAAACCGGGATATACTGTTGAATCATCTTCTGAATTCATTAATGCATAGCTTCGCACAACATAATCATCTAATTCCTCATCGAATTCATCAGTAACTCCTGTCTTTGCGCTTATAGTAAGCTGGGCGTAATCGCTTACTTTGTTTATCAAAAGCGGAGCATACTCATCTTCGTCACCGGTCATATCATGGACATAAACCCTGTCAAGCTGAACAGAACCTGTGACATTTATCACTGCCTTATGGTTAGCCGAACCCTGTACCTTGCCGCAGATAAGTGCGCCTGAACCATAAGCTGTTTTACCAACGTTGCCCTGAAGCTTAACTTCACCTACGCTTAGCAAAGCATCAGAATTAACATTGCGGAACAGACCGTTTTGCAGCAGATAATGCTGTGTCTTATCAAGAGATGTTCTGTTGAAGGTATGATCTGTTGGGGCGGTAGAGGCTTTAGTTTCGCTAAGCTCAAAATCCTTATTATAAAGCTTGAACGTGCCGTTCACGGTAACGCTGCTATCCACATCGACCGGATACCAGCTGTAGCCCTGCATATCATAAGTGCCATTCGCTATACTATTACCCATTGTATCATCGAAATACTCACTTATTGACGCATGGGCATAACGAGCCAAGCCCCAGCGCATAAGCTTCGGAGCATCGTTTTCATCATCATCATTATCGCTATTTCTTACAACGTCAAGATTGTAGTAGTATCTTGTATAGGGATTTGCGGTATTGCCCTCAGCTGTCTGAGCGGTATAAGAATTGCTGGGAGTATTGCCGCTTTTGTCCATATAAAGCCCATTTGGTGCAGCTGTCTTTATAGATATAACCGCTGCTTTGTTCTGAAGGACATAGAAGTTTTCGGTATCTCCTGCGGGAGCATAAAGCCTGTTGCCACTTCCGTTATCGTTATAGTAAGCACTATAAGCAACTATTTCGTCAAACACGCTAAAGCCGGAAATTCCGGTAACGCCTGCTTTTGTTATCTTATAAGCATCCTTGTTCTGCAATTCAAGATAAAGTGCAGAGCTTGTGCCGCCCTTATAATCATTATTGTTGGCGGTATACCAGGCTTTGTTTACAAGAAGACCAAGTGATTTTTTCCCGTCGGAAGAGATCTGGAGATCTTTGAGCTGAATATCGTTTGCGTCCTTTACAGTCCAATAACCTGTGCCGCAGTATACCAGTCCGCCGATATCGCCATAATTCGATTCAACATTTCCAAGAGTTATCGTGTTGTGGGTAGTCACAGCCGAGTTGCCTTCGCCCTCGACCTTTTCCTGTGCAACAACATTTTCAAAGTCAACTTTTACATTTCGCCATTCATAACCCAGCAAGCCGCCGATAGCCCTTGTACTCTTAGAGCTATCTCCGCTTCCGGTTTGGGAAGCCGACAGGGAAAGACCGCCCACGGTTATGTTTTTAAGCAAGATCGAACGGTTAGACTTAGTGGTATTTGCATTATGGGAAACTACTGCCACAAGACCGCCCATACGGTTATAAGCAACACCCCATGTGTTTGAAATGCTGCCTGAAACATTGACATCGGTGAACTTCCACTCATTACTGTTATTACTTGTCTCATTGATACGTCCGACAACGCCGCCAAGATAAAGATCGGTGGTATTGGAAGCTGTGCCGGAAATATTCGCAGTAACATTAACAGTGTTTATGTCTATGCTGCTAATAGTATTTGTTGCCTCGCCAAGAACACCGCCAAGGGTAAGCTTCGCTCCGCCTGCATGACTGAAGGCGGTGGTAACGGTCATATTGTTTGCATTAAACGCTCCGCTTGCTTCGGCTGCTGCTGCACCTGCAAGCATTGTATCCTCTTTGGCATTAAGATAAACGTTTCCGGCAAGGTTGACATTTGTGATCGTAAAAGCACTGACAGAACCAAACAGACCCACATAGTTGTGGCGATACTGTTTACCCAGACCTTCTTTGGAATGTGAGGTGATGGGTATGGTACCGTCTTTGCCGTAAGGCTCACCGATAGCAAGGGTGATAGTTTTACCGTCTGAAGACAATGTACCTGTATAGGTATGCTTTTTGTCTTCTTTTCCGATATCATTATCTCTTGTCAATCCGGTAATTCCCGTTCCGGAAAGATCTATATCTGCGGTCAAAGTTATAGGAGCTTCGTTGATCGTATCCCATTTATAATTTGTGTTTGCAAAGCTTACATACTCATTATTTGAAGCATCGATCTGGAAGCAGAGCGCTGTCTTGGCAAAATCCGCCACCGATCCGATGGTTGTATATGCACTTGAAGGAGAAGCTATCTGGACGGTATGGTCGTTTTCATTTACATTGAACAGCTGGTTTTCGGCTATGAGAGATGAACCATCAAAACGTATCACCTGACCCCATGAGCCGATGTCATCAACAGCTGCGCCGTCCATATTTCTCTTTAGTGTCCAGCCCGGCTTTGCATAGATCAGGGCATCGTCACGGTAACCCACAATTATACCGACTTCGTTTGTTTCATCGGTGCCAGTACTATCATTCTTATCCGGTTCAGATGACTTTGCACCGCTAAGGTCTATGGTGCCGTCCATTCTCAGGACGCCGTAGGCAAGACTGCCCACCAGTCCGCCGCCTTTATAATTTCCGCTGGTTTTTATTGTAACACCCTTGGCATCGATGAACGCCTTGTCGCCATTGCCAACCAATCCGCCAAATGTCAAGGTCGAAGCGTTGGCAGCCGAGTCAAGCGTAAAGCCGTTGAACTTTACATATGATGTTCCATCTGTCTGGTTAGCAGTAACGGTACCATCTATCACGCCTATACCGCCGCCGTAAACTTTTGCCAGGGAGGCTCCGTCGGCATACACGCTCTTTCCAGTTGTTCCATTAACAGTAAGCGAATGGCTCTTGGAGTCGACCCTATACAAACCGACCAGTCCGCCATACGCATCACAGGTATCGGTGCCTGCACGCTTGGACTTAACGTTTCCGTTTAAACTTATTATTACATTTTTATCGCTTTCAAGCACGCCGATAAGACCACCGCTTCCGCCCTTTCCCTGGAGGGAGCAGTTGTCTATTTTACAAACATTCGTTTCTATTGTAACATCACTGCTTGGCTTATAATAACCAAACAGTCCGCCTTCGCCCTTAAAACCGATTATGGTCTGGTTCACGGTATGATTTTCGGAAATATCTACATTTCCGCCGATGCTGTATCCGGCAATACCACCTGCGAAGCCTTCGCTGCTGTCTTTTGTTTCGATTTTTGTATTTTCATCGAAAGGAGACGAAGAGCAGGTATACTCGAATGTGGAGTCGGCTTCCATTTCTCCTACAAAACCGCCGGCATTTCCATTTTCGGTTGTGATCTCGGCAATTTTCCTATTAGAGGTAAGATCAAGAGTAAGTGATGTTCCTGTTTCCATTGTTCCGCAGGCAAATCCGATATTGTCATCACCCTGTATGGAAACATTCTCAGTATCGCCCTCGCCCGTATTCATAGTTACGCTAAGCTCAAGTTTAGCGGCGCCGCTGTGGATAGTATCATTTCCGGACTCGGAATAGGTATAGTTGTTCCACATTTTGCCGATAAGTCCGCCAAAATTCCTTAGTGTAGCCGAGGGAGACTCGTCGATCTTAGGCGTACATATATTTATATCCCATTTGTTTACAACAGCTTCTTCGCTGCTGTCGTGGATAACATTGTTAGCAAGCAGAGGCTCCAGATTATTAACACCCTGCGAATAGTATCTTGAGATATCCAGCGGATAATGATCTATTCCTGCAACATTTGACGAACGTGATACCTGTACGGAATCATACACGTAGTCAAACAGAGGTTTTTCAAGGTTAAGGACGATTCCACTGAGTCCGTCCACGGTTATCGATCCTTTGAACGGGTACTTCTCAGTACCAAGAGGCACAAAATCTCTAAACAGAACATTCGATGTTTGTCCGCCCGCTTCAACATTGAGACGGATCTTATCGTTCTGATGGGCTCTGTGATATTCATACGCTCTTTTAGAATATTCTACAAAGTTGTTCGGTGTCAGTTCCACATATCCGGTATGTGGGTCCGGCAAAAACTTAATATCAACAACAGATTCATCATGATCCGCTGCAGACGCATTGATACTGTAAAAATCGAGCTCACCCAACTTCTCGCTGATCTCAAGCATCGGAAGTGCACCAAAGAACATAACGGCGGCAACAAGCCCGCTGACGACACGTTTGTAAGCTTTGGTTTTGTTTATTCTTTTCAGAAGCTTTTTATTCATATGCATCATACTCCCAAAATGTCTGATGACCATTAAAGCGATCGCTTACGCTTTCCCTTTCATTTCAATAATTCAAATTCCATATATACTATTCTTATAGTATTATCCTTCATTAGTTATATTGTTGATCTCATATGTCACCCAGGTATTATCCAACGCCTCACTACGCTGTTTAAAGAAGTCGTAATTATCCGGCCTTCCCTGTTTAAGATAAAGCTGGATATTATATCGGTTTCTTTCACCAGCATCGGCGCTTATGGTCATTTTCTTCCAGCCGGCTTTCAGATCATCGTCTTCAGGGGTTCCGACTTCAGAATAGGTTATTACAGGGCTTTCCTTAAAATACTTATTCATATCAATTTTTTCAGGGTCCCATCTTATGATGACCTCTGCTTTTCCGGAACCTGTAACAACCAGATTATAGCCGTCTGCTTCGCCTCTGTCTATACTTGCTCTTATTTCACTTACATAAGCTTCCCAGCCGCCGCCTGAAGAACCGGTTTCGGTTTTAAGTCCGATTATTCCTCCGATATCTCTCAGATCGCTGTATTTTCCTGAGGTTTTCTTAGGCTTTGCTATCAGCTGGAGACATATACCGCTGTCGGTATCCGGGTTCCAGCCGTTATAGGTAAGGGTATACTTATTATCGGCATCGGTTTTCACATAGGTATAGTCAAAGCTTCCGCTGAGATTTGAATTGCTTACCTCAACCGTTGTGCCGTCGGGTTTTGTTATAGTAATTGTTCTTGTGCCCATATCCGAAACAGCTGCACCGGAGGGATCGGTGACCTTATACTCCATCGTGTACTCTATATTCTCCGGGTAGGTCTGCGCTGAGTTACGGGTGCTGAAATTCCAGATATACACGTTTACATCGGCGGAAAAATCCGTATCCGGCACATCGGGTTTGGTAACATACTTTGCCTGATATACATTATTTCCGCCCTCAGTCAGATAGTTTGACGAGAACATCATGCTCTGGTCAGATGTGGATACGACCACTCGTTTCATATAGCTGCTCTGCGTTCCGTACTCAGCAAAAACTATATTTGACAGCAAACCGGCTGAGACCACAAGTATCCATATAAGGAGCCACTGCGCTCTAAAAAACTTGAATATTCTGTTTTTCATGTACGCCAACTCCTTTCTGTAAAAATTCGGATCTGCGTTTTTATCTTTTAACCATTTCCTCTGTCAACAGAGATATATACCATATCCGTTTCTTTATTGGTAATAGTCGCCTGCTGTGCTTCATTCCAAGTGACCTCAAGTATGTAATACTTACAGAAGGTCTTGTTGTTATCATCTATCTCACTGGCTTGAAGTGTAACCGCTTTCTGCCAGTAGATAGGAACAGCATATTCGTTAACATCGGTGTATTGGCCATAAGTCTCTTTATAGAACTTTTCGTCCGCAGCGTCATCCAAAGTCTTTCCTATGACCTTTTTGTAATCTACCGCGTCTAAAGTAACTTCCTTTTTATTCTGGGAAATCATCCCTATGCCAACACCTTCGCCGCCCTCCCTGACATAGTAAAGTTTGCCTTCAGGTATAACAGCATCATATGCATCTGTGGGTATCACAAGTTTATTTTCGGTATGACTGTTTGCATTAACATCATATTTTACTATCTTATCATCATCCGTGTCGGAAGGAACACAGGCTTTCTTTTGTTCTTCCGATAGACCCGTTGTCCCTTTTTTGTATAAGTACTGAGTCGCATTATATACCGTGTAAGTAAACTGGTTGTTAGTGGTATGAGCCAGCTGGAGCGTAAATCGATCTGTTCCCGAACCCGAAACAGAGAAAACATACTGCATTTTCTGTATCTTATGAGTATGAGTCAGTTCCGGATTAGTTTCATACTGCGGCATGCCGTCTTCAGTAATTATCTGGTCCTGGTCGTCATACTTGTATCTGGGAAGATTGGTGTTCACATCGTAATAAATGTCATTACCGTATTCGTCCTTTTCGTTGGCGTTGACATTTATCGGACCAAGGTCAAAGTATATACGGTCCTCACGGTGTGCAGCATTTACATAAAGCGCATTCGGATACTCGATCTTGAACATCTCTGCTGCCTTTTTCTGCTCATTGAACCACGCAAAGGACGGTATAGAGATCATAAGACAGAAGGTAAGCGTCACGGCAGTTACCAGCTGCATTCTTTTCCTTGCAGGCAGATCATCAAATCTGCGGAAAATCTTTTTTATTCTGTTCACTGCATTCGCCCTCCTTTCCGTTAAGCTCCTGGATCGGACATCACTTTTTCTCCACAGATACCTCGATCATAAAGTAATTCACGCAGGTACCTATATCAAAGTCCGCATAGTTATAGCCGTCGCTCAGCTTTCTGAAATTATCGCCGTCGGTAGGATTATCAATCATTTCGTTATCTACAGTAATTGTGCTGCCAGCCTCTGTATATGGCTTAAATATATTTTCTTTATTATCTTTAAGATACTTTACAACTGCATCATGGTCATCGCTGCCGTCTTTAACGACCGGATAACCTTTTCTCTTGTCGTCTGCGTTGTCGGGCAAAGCCATCTGACCAAGTGTGTTCGTCCACATCCAGCGTACAGGGGCTTTATAAGCTGTACCGCTTTGCGCGCCGCTCTTGGAGAAGTTGAGCGTCCAGCTCATATCAGCTGAATTATATGTTGCAGGATTTTCATAGTGATATCTTTTGGTCTCATCCGCATTATCCGTATCGCCCGGGTCTTTGAAGAACAGGATATGTCCTCCGAGATACTCCGCTGCTTTGTGATAAACATCAAGATCCTTCCCCGCAAGCTGTGAGCCGGCGGTGTTTTCAGCAGAAAGCTCAGATGTCTTTACAAGTTCTTTTCTGTAAAGCTTGTTGCCATCTTCGTCCTCCATCTGCTTATTTGTGCCCTCTTCCAGAATTGGAAATGCGAGCTCTGTGTAAGCAATAACCTTGACATTGATCTGAGCATTCAGGTCTCCGTTATTCTTTGCGATAAGGTAAAGGTCAAGTTCTCCGTTTCCTCCGGGGTGTATCTCTCTGTCGCCTGTACCTTTGGAATTGGCATCGCAGCGAAGAATAAGCTTGGAAGTCCCGGAAATGTAGTAATTGTCCTTTCCTCCGTCCTCGTTATTGTATTCGTGCGTTGAGCCTTCATCATACTCACTGTCAACCTCCAAAAGGCGGTCCTTATAGCTGACCTTCTCTTTTTTGGTGGCAATATCAAAGGAGCTTCCGTTTGCCTCGATCGCCATTGTGTCGGCGGTCACAGCTTTATTCATGGCAAACCATGCTATCGAGGCAAATATCATTATGAGCGCAATGAGCACCATCATCAGAATGATCTTTGTCAATCGCTTTTTCTGCTTGCGGCGTTCTTCTTCATTTTCTGCTTTTGCATTCGCCACAGCTTTTTCCGCCATCTTCTCCGCAGCTTCCCACATTTTATTGTTTTCGCTGACCGTTCTCTCGCTCATCACACTCACCTCTCTTTCGGCTCGTTTTTTAAGACTTTTTCGTCAAGAGGGTACACTCCCCCCTTGTGGTCATAATTACTCTCTTATATTATACAATAAAAGTCTTTATTTGGCAATACACATTTTTGACAAAGATGCACAAAGAGTATTGTATATTTTAATAGTTATTTTCACATTTTTAACAGTGCTTTCTTCAAAAGCACCTATTTCGCCGCTTATACCATACTATTATTGTATGATAAAAGGGTGACAGTTATATAAAAACAGGACGAAAAGGGATAAGAAGCGTCCTTATCGAGGCAAAAAAAATCCCCCAGCCGCAGGGACACGGCTTGGGGGATATCAAACTAAAACTCACATATCACAGCCGAGACGGTCAATTATTACTTCTCGGCATTGGATTTCTGGCGGTAATACTCTCTTTTTTCCACATACATTTTAGTATCAGCCGCATGGTACAGGTGGTCAATAGACATTTCGCCGTTTCTCATTGCATAGCCGATAGCACAGGAATACTTACAGGTGCTCATATTCGCTCTTATACGTTCCACCAGATCTTTCACATCGACCTCTGAATTATCCACACACAGCACGGCAAATTCATCTCCGCCGATACGATAGACTCTCTGTCCGTACTGAGCTGCATTATTGAAACATTTAGCAAGGGTCTTCAAGCCGTCGTCGCCTGCGGCATGGCCTTCAAAGTCGTTAAGATCTTTCAGTCCGTTCATATCCATAGCGACGATGGCGGTAATAGTATCGTCGAGTTTTTCCATATCCGAATAATAGCTTTTGCGGTTAAGGAGTCTTGTAAGGGGATCACGCTTTGTGAACTGCAGCAGCAGGAAGATATAGTAAAGCAAGACGTCGATGGCGATGGTATTTGTGAACCAGTTATCCGCCTGGTCGGTCATACACAAAGGCATTACCAGGCACAAAGCGGCGGTAAAGGACATAAAAAGGATAAGGACAAAGTCCTCAGACTCTTTTTCTCTGCGTTTGACAAGACAGACAAAAATATACGCCAGATACAGGGCATTGACCACATAGGTAATATAACCCAGGGGACCTCGCTGGAAGTGGTTATCCTCATCGATACAGAATACCCAATTATTATAAAGGGACAAAAAGCACAATGCGGCGTTAACAGCTGCGGGCAGAAAGACCCAGAATTTCCTTTGTGGGAAAAGGATCATTATCACGCAGACAAAAACGACGGTGATAAGAGAATAGTTCACCGCAGAAAGCACCGAACGCAGGGGGGAATACACCGGCTGATTTCCAAGGTAGCTTTCGATATGGTAGGTTATGGAATACAAAAAGAGCAGCGCCTCGGTCAGGGCGATATTATGGATCATACGCCTATCAAGGTGTACATCGGACTTTATAACGATCGAAAGACCGCCAAGCAAAACGAGAAAACCAAAATGGTGGGAAAGATAATCATTCAGATCCACATAATCAGCTCCTTTGCTCAAAAACATTCCTACTAACATTACATTATAGCACACATCTCACGCTTTTGCAACAAAAAATTCACAAACAAGAATAAAAAGTCCGCAAGCGAATAACTTACGGACTTTTGATGGCTCCCCCAGTTGGACTCGAACCAACGACCCTGCGGTTAACAGCCGCATGCTCTACCAA
>AUXO011908713.1_pt1 | contig 20522 bp, 21 predicted proteins | sample 768731 | NCBI WGS metagenome assembly AUXO01 (sample SAMN02715735, study PRJNA202380) | gut metagenome | biome: sheep rumen | host: Ovis aries | place: New Zealand: Palmerston North
GCAATCTCCTGCCCTTCGTAAAAGCCGTTTGCAACATCGCTTACGAATTTCCCTAGTTCATTTGCAATCCAAGCCTGCTCCTTCGCAGAATCTTCCGCCTTGATTCTAGCAAACTCAACTTCCGTAATCTTGGCATTAGCCGCTGCCAGACGAGCCTCTAGCGTTTCTATAACATTGTTCTTGCTTGCTAGTTCTTCTCTATTGGCTTCCAACTGCTTCAGCAGTTCTGGAAGGTTCTCACGAATCCCACAAACAATCCCAGCACTAAGCACATTGCCAAGACGTTCTATAAGAGCTTCTATTGTCATTTCATTTGCCTTTCTTCATCCAACAAACGTAGGAAATCCGATTCGAGAGTGATTGGCTTCTCTAATCGGCTTCCTACACTCATTAAGTTCATTCACTCTGCCTGCGAATCTACATTCTCCCCATCCGTTGTTAGGCGGAAGGTGTCTCTTGAATTCATTGCACATCCCACAAAGAGGACGAAATCTTAAATCCGTTTTCATTGCCCACTCATTTCTTTAATCCGATCAATCTTCTTCCCAAGTTCATCAATTTGGATAGTCCTCTTGAAACTCTCCGCACCAGTTGTCTGACTTCACCTTCGGAAAGTAAGTGTCGTGTCCATTTGTGCATGGCGGAAATCTATGGCATTCAGCAGCATACACAGTCTTGCAGTTGTCATCCATCCAAGAGAACCAGTTTCTCCAGAAACGGCAGATTTCGCAGCATTCATTGTTTTTCGCCATTAGTTTGTCCTTTCAATTCGCATGATATGGAATGCATAATGCCCAACCCCTTCATAAGCGCCCTCACCCCATTCCTTGTGCATAACAGTTGACCTAATGGAATATCCGTTACACCATCCAATGAACCGAGGCACTTTAGTTCCATACCCATTTACAAACAAGATAGGAAGCGGACTGTTAAAATCTATGTCTAAAAATTCTGTATTATGGATTTCACGATTCGCAATCTGCCAATTATCTACCCTAGAGTTCCAATATGGCTTGAACTCTCTATATTCTTCCTTCTTCTCCCCAGACAGAATCATGTTGAACCACTTCTTCTTCATAGGAAAAACTAAAATCTTTTTCATGCTCCACCCTCCTTGTTTTTAATCTCAATATCGTGGTAGAGCCAAGTCCCCAACTCCTCATTGTCTTTCAGTTCATCCCGCGCCGCATCAACAATGACGCCATGCTTCGGAAGTATCTTTCCTACAACCGCTTTCAGGACATTTTCCTCCACGTAGGGGAAGGAATCCATTATCTCCCTACTAACCGCATCCGCTATGCTGCCGATCATTATGACTTGCATCTAGCCATCTTCCTCTCTATCTTCAAGCCACCTGTTGTCTAAAACTACAAACATCACGACCACAACTATCATGAAAATCGTCCATATTGTCCAGAACAAGCCAACCGCCATAGAGCTCGTGGACATCTTGTAGAGGTCTTCAATCGTAGCACCCTTCCATATCGTCGGACAATCATTTATCGTCCCGCTCTTGAGCATGGCATAGATGCTCCCACGAAATTCCTTCGGCATGTAACGAAATACATCCCTCGTGTGCCATCCCGTGCCTCTTACATGGCGGCTAGATGAAACCATATCGTAGGAGAATGTCTCATAAGGATAGGCATTGCCGCAGAACGAAACCTCCTTAGAGTGCTTCTTGTCGGACCTTACTACATCCCAAGTCCAATATGTCTCTATTCTAGTCATAGTGTGAGGGCGCCCCTTGCTATCGTGGACAGTATATGTAACCGTCCTTGTGTGCATAGTATATTTTTCCTTGTCCCTCCTTATCCAAAGATGCTCTCCGTCAAGCCCTTCCCATGTCACCGTGTCAATCGCCTTGAAATCCCCTTCAACGAAAGCATTTCCCACATCGGTGTCGCAAGCCTGCTTTAGTTCGGCTCCGCAATCCCTTATCTGTATCGCCTGCCGATACACAAGATTTCGTTCGTCCACGTGCTTCTCGATTGCGTCTGCAATAAGAAACCCTATGGAGAATAGGACGCCTACAATCAGAACGGAGAAGATTACTTCTCTAGGGGTGACCTTGACGTCAGGCTCACCCCCAAAGGAATAACCATGCCCGTGACTCCTCCACGACAGGTCCGATTGACGATAGATTCCCATCAGAAGAGCTTCATCGGCTTCGTGTCTTTTACTGATTTGTCGGCAACGTACATTTCGTATTGCTGCACCTCATAACCAACCCATCCGAGAAAGATTGAGGTCGGGAACTTCCTGCAGTGATAGCGGTAATCCCTTACCGATTCGTTGTAAGCCTTCTTGTGCTGCGCAAGATGGTTCTCTGTCAATGCAATCTCCGTCATCAGTTGCTGGTAGTTCTTCTGCGATTGAAGTTCAGGATACCGTTCTGCAACCGCATTGATAGATGCCATCGTTGCCTTGAAAGCGGAAGCAGACATATTCTTGCCGCGCATCCGAATGGTATCCGTTAGAGTCTTGTACTCATGAGCATCGTACTGCTTCACGCACTCGGCGATTTCCGTGAGCTTGTTGAAGCGGTTTGACAATTGAACATCCACCCCGGATTTCGCCGTGTTGACGGTCTCCTCCAAGGATATTGCTGAGTTCTTGGAAGAGAATACCATGCAGGTGGTAATAAGCCCGATGCCGACAAGCGCGGCAAGAACGATAAGAAACATCTTCATCTTATGGGATTTCCTTTCTTCTGTTTGATTTAGTCAGCGACAACCTTCTTGCGGAACATCTGCTGGCACTTCGCCTGAATATCGTCAGGTCCTATGCCCATTATGTACAATGCCTTGAGAATCTGCCCAAGCATCGCATTGGCCTTTAACTTGATGTTCGTGGAAGTCTCCAGCATCTTGCCGTACTGCTCCGCAAGCTTTGCATTCTCTTCATGAAGTATTGCCGTCTCTTCCTTAAGTGCCGCAAGTTCCTTCTCCACCTCTGGTGACCGAATGACTTTTGGCTTTGTTGTCCTCGGCTTACGTGGTGCCTTTAGTTTGGTTTCCAATGTCTTTGAACTAGTCTTCTTCTGTTTTGCCATTTTGCTTTTCCTTTCTTATCGGGCATTCGACCACATAGATGCGTAGGGGACTCCTTTAATGCCTACACCGTTCTGCCAATGCTGAGAGAGAAAATCAACATAGGAGAACAAATCCTGCTTGCAGAGGGTGAAGAACATACTATCGCTTGCCGTTCCATCTAGGCCGAACTTGTGTATAATATCCGAAGGAACGATGTCTCTCTGCTCCTGCTTGAATACCTTGTGGTTCTCATCCGAATAAGCGATGAGGCACTTGCTCTGTCCAATGCAGCAGGCAATCTTGCAATACACCGTCTCCCTCTCTGGATTGCTAAGAAGTTCCTTCAATGCGAAATAACGGGCAGCGATGTTCAATGTCACATCTGCCTTTGTGGCATCTTTGCCCCATGGCGAGCCGCCTCCGATTGGGCAGTTCAACCCATAGAAGTCTACCGCCAACTTCCTGCCAACAACTCCAGCATCACCTACGGAAGAATGAATCACATATGCCCCCGTCCCATTGATGAGCAGTTCGTCGCAAGCATGATGATGCTCCGAAAGAACATCATGAACAATGTCGGCAACAAACTGCTTGGACACCGCCTCTTTCTCTGGGAGCATTGGAGCGGCCACAACAACCTGTTCTGCATTAAGGCCATCGGTAAGAGACACGAGAACCTTGATGTCAAGTCCAATCGGTGCCTCTCCCTTCAATGCGGCATTGTAGAGCCGTCTGCCGATTTCATGAGAGAAGTAGCGGTCTCGTGGCATATAGCCGTAGTCTGCGCTTCTGCCATTCGTTGTGGCCATTCCCATGAAGCACCCCTGATCGCCCCAGCCTTCCCTATCCACTCCCTGCGCAATGTTAGGAGACTGCTGCCCGATGAAGTTGTTCACGATGACATGGTCGGCATTGAGCGTGGCATCCTTAGGCCACTTCGCCGCATATTCCGCAGTGTAGCCTACCTTCCGAATCGCCTCCTTCACATGGAAAGCGAGTTCGCTAGTTGTTGGCTCCCAAGTCGAAGTCACCTCACCAGCAAGGTTGCAGATATGGTCTTTCAACTGGACTTCGAGCGCAAACCTCGTCTTGGGGTCGTGCTTGATGTACTCATCCAGCAGATACGATGCAATCGCATCTGAGCAACGATCGGGGTGACCGAGACTACAGTATTCGCTACAACTTTTCACTTCTTTGTTTTCCTTTTCTTTTATGACTAGAGTTTCTTCCAAGCCTGTACCGCATCATAGAGCCATCCTACGATGCAAAGGACGATAGCCAATGGCCAAACGGAGGCAATCAATGCGGAGTTCAGAACCCCTAGCATGACCTTCCCATGTAGAATGTCCTTCTTGTAAACCTTGCCTATGACTAGTCCTATGATGAATAGAAGTCCCGCAACGGCAAGATAGCAAATAACAGCGGTTCGCATTGGATTCTCAAAAGCTCCTGGACTTGATCCAGAGAATGATGATGAATGGGAGCACGATAGGCCAAAGGGTGATGGCCATCTTTCTTCCCTGGGCATTCTCTCTCGTCTGGTCGGGATTGCCATACTTGGCATCCATGTAAGCATAGATTGCGGCTGTCGCAATCGCTCCTATGATGTATACGATTATCCAAAACATTGTATTCTTTTCCTTGTTTGTCCTTGACGCCGAGTATTATACTCTACTTTGCCGTAGGCTGTAAAGGGGGTGTAGAAGCTTCCTAGTTCTTTTTCTCACCACCATCTTCAATTATTGGCTTCGTCTTTGTCTTGAGTACCAAATCGGGGACTCTTAGAATCGTCCTAGCGATAATCTCCGCATGATCGAAGGCAAGTTTGGTTGCCGTATCGAACTTGATTTCCGTGGCAACCAGCCCAAGCCTATCTCTGGTGAAACTGGCTTTGAACTCTATGCCAATCTTCTTTGCTGCGCACCAGAGGCTTACGGAAAGCGCACCGTTGATTTCGCTAAAATTTCCCTTTAGCCTGAACAGGCCGATGTCCTTCGCATCGTCACCGGCCTTGATAGGTAGAGGTTCCTCCTCCCTTGACATCATCACAGTAAGATAGGCATTAGAAATCACCCGACCTCTCGGGTCTCTGTCCACCCTAGAAAACGTCCCTACTGGGGCAAGCATCTTTGCTAGAAGCCCCGTCTCTTCCTTGAGTTCCCTTACCGCACACTCCTCCAGCGTTTCGTTCTCCTCGAGAAATCCTCCTGGGAGCGCCCAGCAGTCTGGGTAGGCGTCACTATTGCTAGACCTCTTGATTAGCAGGATATTGATGAATGTCCCATCATCCCTATGCTCCGCCAGACGGCTATCAACCACCACAATGTCAGCCGTGACGGACGGCTTCCAGTATTCCTTCTTCACTTCTTCTGCCATTGTGCTTCAATCCTTTCTACGGTTAGGCAGCTGATATTATAGCACAAGTCAGATTCGGCTTTCAAGAGCCTCTAGGCTTTCTGGCAACTATTCTTCCGAAGAAATCCTCTAGGAAGTCTCCGAACATTACGATGAGGCACAATGGCCAAAAGAACGATGCGACAAAACCTAGAAGGAACTGCGGATTGTTCTCACCTAAGAAACTCTTAACTTCGTCATAGCAAATCCAAGCGAAGAAAATAAGGAAACCTATGCCATACAACAAGACATACCACCACATCTGTGTCACTCCAATTCCTGCTTCACATGCCAAATCCTGACACCGAACTCTCCCCACACGACTTTATAGAATCCATCGGGAATCTTAACTCTTCCCATAAAATTAGTATTGCCCGGAAGAAACTCAGGGAATGTCAACACATGCACTTCTGATACCTTTGCCAGTTCGCGCACATTGTGCTCTATCTGCGCCCATTCGCCTCTGTTCAATGTCGGCAACTGTGGACATATGTTGGAGAACCGATAAGTCTCCGAGAGTGCGCTTCTGCTAAAGTTAAAGTCGGCGGCTGGCGCCATATGCCCTCTGTCGAATCCGCTCTTGCCATAGTCGAGTGCATTGTCGCTCTCCTGAACTCTTGGGTCGGTGGAGAATCCGTGAGGGAGACGATTCGTGACAACAATGTTGGAAGGTGAAATTTCATAATATACCCACGAAGGGCATCTCGTCGAAGTGTCGAATGCGGCAGTAAAGGCTAGGTTTGTGAGCAGCACTATACTAGTGAACAACATTTCGTACTCCTTTTTGTATGTTGAAAGAGCGGCATCGTATAGACACCGCCCTTCTAATAGTTATTTTTTTAGCATCAGACAGCTACTTGCCCCTCTGTGCCTTGAGAGCATTCACGGCAAGTTCCCGCAGACAGTTGATGACCGATTCGCAGAGAGTTTTCCCTATTTGCTTCCCGTATTCTAGCATTTTCTCATTGAAGAGAGTTGCCTTCTCCTTGTTAGAGATGTCATCTCTCAATGCGAGTTCGCGGACAAACTTCAAGGCCTTCTCCTGCAAGTCCAAGTCGGCTATCTGTGCTGCAACGGCAGACACCCCCGCCTTGAATAGCATAACAAAGAGGATTCCAATCTTTTCCTTGGTGAAGAGACCGACAAACCAAGCCCATAGTGCCGCCAACATGGTTAGCTCTCCTTTCGTGCTTGCGGATACCGATTAGTTGCCCTTCATCGTCTGGTCTAGAAGCCCGATGTTAAGCAGACAGTTCTGCGAAATCTGGTCGAGTACCGCAACCGTGCCAGACTTCAAATCAGGATAGTTGTTCTTGATAGCCTCAATCTTGTGCATTGTCTGCAGGCAGATGTTCATGAGGCCACCAATGAAATACTTGTCGTCCGAAGGATACATCACCTCAATGCCTACCGCATTTGCACATACTTCCTTCATCCGAGGAGGTGTGATTCCCCTCTCGCCCATGAAGTAGATTTCGGCTATCTTGTCGGTCTCGTCGGCGAGCTGCCAAGTGAGATCGCCTAACTGGTGAAGCCCATAGAAAGCCTTGCCCTTGCACCGATAGTGCATATCCTTTGCGCACATCCCGATGCACTTCAGATAAGCCATAAGGTCGGTCATCTCCGCATCGGGGAAGGCAGGAGCAGGTGGAATTGCCTCAATGGGTGGGGTAAGCCCCACGGGTGCGACAGGCGCTTCTGGCGCAACAACTATCGTCTCCACTGCTGCGGGGGATTCTCCGAGCAGATAACCAGCCAAATCAGTCTTGATGTTGTCAGGCATTTCTTGTTACCTCACTTTTGGTTCTTTCGATTACCGTTTTCTTGATTCCTCTTTTGCAATTCCGCAGGCTATCGAGAGTGACCGGCCTTTTTGTGAGTGAGCATTTAGATTCGTCCACATTGCACAGTCCGCATTCCCTGCAGGACAATTTCTCGCTTGCCATCTGTTTCAGTCCACTTCCTTGCTTTATCAGAATCTAATAATTGCCTTGCCGACAAGAGAATGTTTCTGGGGCTTTTCACCATCTTCTTTTGGCGGGGTGTCGGGGCAGAAGATTGATGGTTCGGACTTCTCTTTTATCTTTATACCTACCCCAGAAGGAAGGTCAAGAGGTAGCATCTGCTTGTCTAAATCCTGTGCCTTTTCCACCTTTGGCTTCCTCACTTGTCTCATTGCTTTCTGTGCGATAGAGGCAAGCCGTCCGCGCTGGCTCTCATCTAGGTTTAGAACCTCTACGCACTCGCACTCCTTGTAGTTGTCGTAAGGATACCAGTCCTTCACCCCTATTACGTTGAAAATCTTACCGACATACCTAATCTGGTCTGGCGCCCACTGGATATGAGTGCCGTCTAGGGCTATGCCACGCAGCCAGATAGTAACATGCTTCTTGGAGAAGTCAACCCCTTCCGTATGCTCGTTCTGCTCACTTCCGGGCTGCACAATGCCGTACACTTCAACCCACTCCCCGTAGGTTGCCTCCATTTGCCCATACTTGTTTACCTTCGTTCCTAGATTCTTCCGAATCTGCACGATGGTAGGCGGAATAAGACTTAATGCTATGTCGAGTATGTTGTGGTTTGCAAAGCTCATGATGCAAGTCCTATGCTCTTGACAAATGCCAATGTGAACAAAAGCCGCCCCTTTTGGAAAGGAGCGGCCGCCTAGTAGGTTTTGCAGAGACCGAATACTATCTCAACTTCTTGGTTTTCTTCTCTAAGAGATGAACATAATCTGAAACAACCTTTTCCGCACGGTGTAGTTCCTTCCCAATGTCCTTTATGGTAAAGCCCTTTCCACGCAGACGTTCAACCTTGGATTTCTCTTCCACCGAAAGACCATGCCTCTTTGTTGTCACCTGCGTTGGATTCCTCTTATTCAGTTCATCCGAAGGAGACTTGCCATCATCCGCATACTTCTTCAATGCTTCTCCCCATTCCATCTGCACATCCCAAGCAATGTTTGCCATGCTTTCGAGAATGTCAGTGAACTTGCCGATGTCGTCGAAGAATCCCTGCGGTATTCTTCCGCTCTTCTTGATAGACTTGACAGTTGAACAGAACATCCTCAATGCCATAGCACCATTATCCTTGATGAGCGTCATCAAGTCCTTCTCTGGGACAGATACGGCATACCGCACCGCAAGCTTGATGTCGTCTTTCTTCTTGTTTTTACCTTTAGCCATGTGCGGCCTCCTTGTTTTTGTTTGAGAAACCAGGTTAGAAGAATCCGGGCAAAATCCCCGTATTGTCTACCTTCTTTGACTTCTTAGGCATTCCACCAACAAGCCTCTCGTCGGTAATGTTCAATCCTTGAGTCCCCTTTGCCTTGTGAAGTTTCTCCTTTAGCGTCTCATTCGCCTTGCGCAGCGCCATCGCCTCATTCTCTAGCCTGCGAATCCGCTCGTCCTTCTTCTTCTCCGCATTGGCGGCGGCTCGCTTCTCCGCCTTGATGTATGCGGGAGACAGTTTGCCGTTCTGGAACTTGTCGCAAGGCTCTTCCGAATTAGGATTCAGAATGAACTTCTTGAACTTCTCCAGCGATTTCTTGTCACGATTGGAAGACACCGCAATTGACATGAACACTGGAAACTTCTTGCAGATGTTGATCCATCGTGCATGGGCCGCCTGCTTGGTAATCGACTTGACCTTTCTTGTCTTCGGGTCTACAATCGAATATGGAAACCAGAGCATCTTGGCGAACTCCGCTATGTTCATTCCTGACATGAGGCAAGACAACAGCAGTTTATCTATGATGTCTAGCGACACGAAGTTGGCGAACTCCTTCCGCAACCTGTCCTCTACCTCTGGGGGGAGCATTGTAGATGTCTTGTATTCGCTATTCTCAAAAGCTTCTGGCTCCTCCTTCATCATGAGGTTGACATCTGGAGCATGACCATATGCTTTCTCATCGACATCTGGCGCTCTGTGCATCCCTATCCAGTCTGCGCGAGAGAGCACAACGTTATCGTCTGTATGCGTTGACTTCGCCCTTCCAGAATTTGCTTGACAGTTCCCGCTGTCGAGAGAAACGAACGTCTGTCCATGATTCGACGGGTTATCGTCGTTGGAGACGCTAGAACATGTCAGGCACACGACCTGAAATGCCTGACGCAGTTCGTCAATAACCTCTTCCATCTTGTCCGCATCGCTATCTGCGGCTTTTAGAAGGTCGTCTATCCTAGTGGCCCATTCCTTGTTCAGCCTGTCGATTAAGGCAGGAGACTTGAGGTCTAGCCCCTGGCACTTCGCACAGACTGCTTTGAATACCACCTTAAGATTGTTTACTGCAGCGATAATCTCCTTTGTCTTCATTCTTCCGAGCGAATTGTCTAGGTTCGCCTGGGTGAAGGCAAATATTACGGGCTGCAGGCAGCATCTTGAACATTCCAATGTAGGTGTCCTCTTTACTGTGAGATTGTTTCGCCTCCGTCAGCCATCAGGTCAGAGAGAGGATTTGTCTCTTCTGGTTTTGCGACGGAAGCACTGAAAAGGGTTGGGGCATCGTGTTCTTCCGTTTCACGATACAGGGCATCGAATTTGGGCTGGAGATTTGTGATCTTTACTACTATGCAAGAAGGGCCGGTAGTGTATCTCTTGTAAATGTGATAGGTATTGATGAAACTATCGTCCTTCCAGAAACCGGCTCTGGTCATGCTATCTATCAGGCCTTTGCATACATTGTCTCCATCTGGCTTCTTGCAATGAGGCCCAATCTTATGACGGAACTTCTTTGGCATGCTCTCTGGATAAGGAAAGAAAAGCCTGAAATCAAGATCTATCGGCACTTCTCCCCATCGCCCTGATTTAATAGAATAAGGTTCGAGTGCCGATTGGAATGTCTGTTCTGCTTTTCTTTGCTTTGGCTTTGTGAAGAAATGTACATGCCCACCTTTGTCTACAAATGCGCCTTTGCCCTGTGCAGTAGGAATAGCACCTGGATTGACGGACAGAATGATTTTAACCTCATTCCCATCTTCCGACACCCTAACTGACTTCACGAGACTTGCTGCCATGTCTGGAGTGAGGGTCTTCTTCTTCGCCCTTTGTTTTGGAGATAGTTGCGGCTGGGGATTGTCATGGCAAACAACCAAATCGCCAATCTGGGATTTTACCTTCTCCAGATTGGCTCTTGTTGCCGCTGACATCAGCATCGGGTTTATTCGTGGTGCTGGCATAGTTTGATTACTTTACTATCCCCTGTTCAACGTGAGCTAGTCGAGAAGCATTTGCGGAATTATACTTATCTATAGCAGTCGTTATGCAGAAAGAAATCAATGTCACCAAAGCACCAATAGCAATGCTTCTCCATAAGAATCTCGACCTGCGAACCTTCTGCGCGGAATCATAGCAGTCTTCGAGCGTTTTTCCAGTCTCCATAATGGTGTCCATCGCCTTCTTCAATGTTGAAAGCCCCTTTGCGCATTCGGCCTTTTCTATTGATAGACTCTTTGTCAAGGCATCTACTACATCTTCAGAATAGTAGCATAGCCCATCTATGTTGATAGACCGTGGCTTATGATAGCATACGGACTTTAGGAAATTAGTTGCAGTCCGTTCCTTCATATCCTCTAGCCGTCCCTCGAAGTCTTTGTCTGGAGGAGGAACATCATCCTTCACGATGCGAATCTTCACTGTATTCTCATCTTCCTTCTGCTTGCGGGTTCTCTTTGGCTTCTTGTCGTGAGTGCAAGTCTTGTCTGGGTTCGGAATAAAATGCCCCTTCTCATCACGAAGTCTACCTGTAGCATCTGTGCAGGTCTTACGATCTTCAGAAGACACTTCATTTACTTTTACATCTTCCGAAGCAGTCGGTTCTTGTTTTGTCTCAATTATCTCGTCCATTGTTTTTCTCCTTTAAAGTCAAATCATAGACTTGCACTTCCCGCAAGGTCTCAATTCTGGACATCTTTCTCCTGTCCACCAACATTCTGGACGGCATGCTTCTGCAACTATTGGGTCTACTTTCTTAATCGCATCTACTATTGCATTCCACACCTTTCTGGTATCTGGATCTGCTTTTTGGCACAATCTCCTTCGGGACACAAAACGAATCGCATCTGCATTTATCAACATTCCCATCAACACTGTGGTATCTTGTCTCGCAGCTTTCCTATCGTATTTGTCTTGTCTGTCGTTCCGTTGAGACCCACATGCAAAAGTAATTCCCTCATGATGCCGAGTAATATGTCCTTGTACAAAGTACGGACACCTAACCTGAATGAAAAATTCCAACCCTCGAATAGACGAATGAGGAGCAAACATCATTTTCCTTTTCCATTCATCAGATGGCATCTTATGAATTGGAAGTTTCCCTTGAGTTGCCCGTGCCATGTCATAAACCAGTGGCCAATCTGTCACCTTTTCGCATGTCACAACCTCTACTGGAGAGGTTTCTGGTGATTCTTCTTGCATTTTTCTCCTATTTTTCCATTCGGGAAAGATATTATCACACAAAGATCATCTATGCAAGCGGTTTTCTATGTTTTTTTTATTTTTTTTCTTGTTCTAATTCTTTGACTATCTTTGCCGTTTTGGATTTTCTGATTATCCGTACAGTTACTAATTTTCTTGTTCTGTCTCTCTTTAAGTCTGTTACTGCATTCCAGTTTCGCCATCCAAGTAGCCGTATACCAGTATACTCGATTTCCTTCCTTACCTTATCATAATCTAGCAAAGTTAGAATCTTTCTGTAAACCAAATCGCACACCAAACGAAACTTCCACTTGCAATCGTACAAGGCATCATGGACGATTGCTGCAAGAAGCCTAGGCATCTCGAATGGAAACCCGATGAGATAGTCGAGCATCTCCTTGTAGTCCTTCCCTGGATAATGCTTTGCGATAATCTTGCAAGCATATTCCACGAACTTGCTTGATTCTAATGCTTCCTTTGGAACTGTAGCCCCATCTGTCTCATATCCCTCTTTGACATAAACCATAAGGGAATACCCTAGCCACAAGCCAACAAAAGTAAGATGGGGTTCTAGCAATGTAACAATGCCTTCTTCATTGGGACATGAGAGATTCGGTTCTTGTGGGAAGATTGTCATTTGTCAGTAATCAACCTTTTCTTATACCTAAAGTTCTGCGCTAGATAGCAGGGTTTCTACTTGAGCATCTGTCCATTCTAGTTCTTGTTGCAATAGTTGCTTCCCTTGCTTGAAGAAAACATTAGTGTCTGAAAAGTCCTGTGCCGCGAGAAACAAATCGTACAAGTCCCGCTGCTCTAGAAGAGTTTTAACGGAATCCCATACATTAGCCGCCTTCAATGCAGCAACTATACGAAGTTTAGAGAATGTTCGCCCTTGTGGCTTTGTGGACGTTGGAATGTATTCATCCGTCTCCACATATGTACGATGGGCATCTGCTGGATCATATGCCTCTTCATACAACCCTTCTGGATACCCTCCGCGAATCATTAACCCTTTATCAGAGTAAGCGCGAATTACTCCGCTAGAAACTTCTTCATAGACTACCATACATTTTCTCCTTGTTGATAGATGATGTTGCTCGCTGAATTAAGTAAGAGGCCCCAATGAAGACTCACTTGCCTTAACAATGCAATTGACAATATTGTTTGTTGTACTATTCCAGTTCGATGCCGCTTTCCATGTGTTGTAGAGTGCATCTGGCACGATTATTTCCTTCGTGCTATCTGTGTAAACGAATGCATTTACATTTCCTAATGTAGGAACAGAAGAACTTTTCCGAAAATCAAACGTACGAACTCCATGACAATTGTTAAATGCACCCGCCGCTATACTTGTTATACCAGAAGGAAATGTAATTGATTGAAGTGCAGAACAGGCTTGGAACAAATTACTGGAGATGCTGGTTATACTCTCGGGAATTGTAACAGTTTCAAACCGACACCCTGAAAAAACATATGTTCCTATTGAAGTCACAGTGGAAGGAATTGAACATGTTTTCATGGCATAACAATTAAAGAAAGTATAATTATTCAGTTTACTTACCTGAGTTAGTGATTGTAGATTGATAGGCAATGCATAGCAATTCTGAAAGGCATATGCCCCTAGACTGCTTAAAGTTGATGGTAATACAAGTGACCTCAGCCCATAACAATAGGCGAATCCATATGATGCGATTTGTGTCAGAACAGACGACATTCGACATTCCACTAGTCCATAACAGTAATAAAACGCATAAGTTCCTATCGTTTTTACATTAGGTGGTATAACAATTGATGACAGCGCACTACAATTATAAAATATATAGCCTGCTATAAATGATATGGTATATGGCAAAGTAATAGTTGCTAATGAACGGCAATTTCGAAATGCATAAGTTCCCAATTCATACATAGTTGCAGGTAATGAAACTATATGAAGGGAATAGCAGTTATCAAATACATAAGAAGAAAGCACTGTAATAGATGATGGTATTATTATTGATTGAAGTCTAGAACACTCATTAAATGCTTTTTGCCCTACAGATGTTATAGTGGATGGTATAGTAATATGCTCTAGAAACTGGCACGCTAGAAATGCAGAATCACCGATTTTAATATTTGAACCAAGATGAACCTCTTTTAACATAGAAGTTTTAGCGAATAACTGGGTAGTCGCATTATTTGATTCTTCTGTTACATCTGCCAGATTCATTCTGTTGAGAGTAAGAGTTCCACTATTGACAGTTATTGCTATTGTATAAGTTGCTGGATATGATGATGGAGAGTATGTATGTGTAAGTGTTGTCTGACTTGTTCCACTCCATGTGGTAGCTCCAGATCCATCTCCCCAATTTATTGATACACTATTAACTACCGACTGTGTAAGAGTTAATTTTACTGTACTGAATTTAGGGTCACGAACTGTCAAGATAGCACGAGTTTTGCCATCAGATGTTGTATATATCGCCCCAACTTGACATGTTCCCATCGCCTGTAGTGTCGACTTCATCTGCGCAAGCGAAAAGTTCCACCCTTGGCAAGTAAGCCCAGAACCAGAGTGGGAGGGAAGCGCAGGAAGAGCAGTAAGCGCATTTGCCTCCGACGCTGAATATGAATGAAGTACCGTTCCATCATAATCGTAGAACACTACGGCATTAGCACTCCCGCCGCCACCACCAGAGCCTTCATAAGTACCCGTGACTCCTAATATCGGGACATCCTTCTTAATGTTGGTTGCAACAAGATTAGCATCCACCACCTGTGCGGTGGCATAGTTCGACACATCCGTCTGTGCCGTAGTCGTGATGTTTATGTTCCCAGAAGGAACTATCCCAGGCGTAAGCGAACCAGATACACCTAGTATCTCTACCCCAGACTTGATGTTTTCCGCTACAAGGTCGGCATCCACCACCTGTGCGGTGGCATAGTTCGACACATCCGTCTGTGCCGTAGTCGTGATGTTTATGTTCCCAGAAGGAACTATCCCAGGCGTAAGCGAACCAGTCACGCCCAATATTTCTACTCCTGACTTGATGTTCTCCGCCGTAATGTCCGCATCTATTGCCGCTGTCACTGGCTTTACCGTAACGGTAGAGGCATATATAAATTCTTCTGGATAATATGCCGCCCCCCAATTGACACCTTGACCAGAGGCTATCTGCGTCCATGTCTGTCCATTAGAGGATATCCATAATCCTGAATTAGATGCAGCTACATACTTTATCGCTCTTGGAATGGCTCTATTGTTGGTAATGCTGGAAAAATATCCATCGGTCTTATCAGATTGCGTCCATGTCATCCCATCGGTGGAATACCATAATCCAGAGTTCGCATTACTGCCAGCGATGAACCTTGAAGATCCAAAATCTAGTGCGCCAAACCCACCACTTGTTACATTCGATTGTGTCCAGTTTATGCCATCTGCGGAATACCATAGTCCTGTTGAGTCTGATCCCGCCACAAACAATCCTAGACCGTATTTTAATGAGTACCATGTATCGTTTTTCTTATTAGACTGGGTCCAATTTATTCCATCAGTAGAATACCATAACCCTACCGAACTAGAGCTGCTTCCCGCAACAAAGATTCCATCCCCATAAGTTATCGCCCTCCAACTACTATCTTGCTTGTTTGATAAAGTCCATGAAGTTACAGTGGATGAATATCGAATACCTATGCTTGTCCCTGCCACAATCCTATTTTGTCCATAGGCGACACAATAGAAATAAGCATTTGCAGTGCCTCCCGATACTTGATACCAAGTCTGTCCATCTGCCGAATACCATGTACCATAAAATTGCCCCCCAGCTAAAAAGTATCCACGGGCAAAAGTTATCCAAAGAAAACTCCCATTATTTTTCCCTGTCTGCGTAATCGTAGGAGAAGATCCAGTTATATTGTACGATTGCCAGATTCCCGTGTTATTGTTCGAACCAAGCACCCACCATCTTGTACCAATACTCTGGCTCACTGTGCTAGGCGTGATAGTTAGAGTACGAGAATTGATAGGCGCAAGTTCAAAACTATCATACCCTATATATTTGTTGGAATCATAAGAATATGTTTGTCTGGCAACGGTAGGCTTAAGCTCTCCCAACTCCTCCAACGGCCCCAATTTGGCCGTTACAGACTCCAAACAGTTATATTCATCTGACAGAGTCAGTTTTACCAAAACTCCTCCTGCAGAAATACCCCTATATAGATAGATTTCGCCATCGTAATACCGAAGAAAAGCATCGCCGCCACCAGTAAAGGTACGGCTATCTTTTGTCCATGTCTGACTATCCGCAGAATATAAGAACGTTCCGTCTTCTGGGCTATATAATATGGCATATCCATTGACTGTTATAATTGGCGTACAAGAAAAAGTATATTGAATATTAGACCGCGTAGTACCGTTGAGATATTGCGATTGCCCGTATTTCAACCCTGGAGATGTAGTGTTGGAACTATAGTTAACATAATACCCTTTATTATATCCTACATGCTGTGTATTAGAAACCATATAGTTGCCGCTATAGGACTGTCCGCTAGATGAAACTGCAACAGCACCATTGGCTAGCGCAAAACAATTGTTGTTTGCCACTTCTAACCTATAATAGTCATATCCATCGCCCGATGCATGAGTCCATGTAGCCAAATCAGTTGAGTAATAGATATAGTATTGGTAGATGATGATAAACTTGCTATTGAAGAAAATGAGGTCTTTTATCTTCTGGTCTGTAATCTGGCTTGTCTGCGTCCATGTAATTCCGTCTGACGATGAATATAGGTGTCCCGTCTCATCCGCAGGAAGCGCGACATATAGGTTGTTCCCGTAGACAATCTTTGAGAAGCGTCCTGTGGTCTGATTCGTCTGGCTCCATGTCTCACCGCCATCCGTAGAACGATATATGCCAGAATCCGCCCTGTCATAACATAGGAAAGAAACTCCATTGGCAATGTCAAAGTAATAAACCGACTCGTTGAATTGAGATAGAGTAGTTGGAGCGCTAAAGATAGTACGAACAATTAGCCTTCCGTTCGCATCTACTCCATTCAGAGTCAAATCCTCTACCACCTGCCCTACCGCACCTGGGATAGAAGCGATAGACTCCGGCCACTGGCTTAAGTCGTTTGTTGGCGAGACGGTTGGGTTCTTCGCTTCTATCGCAGTCTTGATGTTCGCCTTGTTGGTAATCAACTGCTGGATTTCACTAGCGATGCTCATGGTTCTTCGTTCCCTTCATTGGCATTATTCACCAAGTTGGTCCCTGTATTAATCTCATGCAAGATGTTTTCCAGATTTGCCAACTGTGCTTCCAATGCCGCAACACGATTGGATAAAGCAACTAGTTGACTATATAAGGTGTTTGTAGCGGAATCCGTATAGTTGGTAGCACCATTCGCTACCGCATAGTCCTTTGCATCGACATAAGCCCTGACTGTAGGTATGACAATATTTATCTTGTTTTCTACATGCTGGCTCAAGTTGGTTTCCCCTATCCAAAAGTTGTCTATGCCCCCAATTGGATTGATGTTGAATGAGCCTACACCATGAGACTGGTACTTCGGCAATGCAGTTATCTCACTTGCCGACATGGCTTGGTAGTTAGTTGGATAGTAGTTCCACACGAACGCCCCTTGATTAGTGGCAGATGCGGTCGTTCCTAGCATTATTGAATTACGGGCTTCTAGTCCAGCATTATGGCCGACTCCCATCATGTATGCTTCGTCGGAAGAAGAGTTGTTGTAAGTTCCAAAGATATAGTTTAGCCTTTTGTATTCCGCATTGTTCGAAGACCCAAGAGAAAAAGAGTTTGTCCCGAGAATATTAGAACTGCCAAGGGCAATAGATCCTTCGCCAGCGGAATTTCCAGAACCTAGGGCTAGAGAGTGATCACCAATGAAATTATTCTGTCCTATGGAAAATGAGAAAGCTCCCATGCTTCCTGTAAAACCGATGCCAATTGACCCGAATTCGGAAACAAAGTCTTCTCCTATGACTAAAGAATATGAATCGGCTGTTATGCCTAAGCCAAACCCGGAAGAAAAACTTCCCACTGTATTCTGCTCTCCAAAAACAGAAGAAAAATCACCGGCGGAAATCCCGATTCCGAAAGCCGTGCTGTGTCTCCCTATTGAATTATCATAGCCGAAGATTGCAGCGTAGTCATCTCCAGCATTTGCTAATCCGAAAACAGCAGAACCGAATTTTACTGAATTCGTGAATTGTTCATCTCCAAAAACGATGGAGTTGGCACACCCTTCGGATACTGCACCTATAACCAAGTTGCTAAATCCGCCATCGACGTGCCACCGTACCACATTAGATATGTTAGAACTTGTAACAAGGTGGTCTCCATTAGCAATCGGCTTGTTCGTGAGAAAATCTCTTCTGGCGGTTATAGTTCCACCGGGGACCATAAATCCTATCTCATCATCGTTATCGCTTCCCGGCTCATCGGTTGAATACTGAACACCGTTTTCCGTATAATACAATGTCCATAAGCTGCCCGTCCTGATGATATAAAGGTCCAACATACCTTGCGGTACGTTTGAGAATTTCCAATCGGAAAATCCAACCCCGTTAGTGTATACTGCCATATCCGTCTTTTGCCGCATGTTGTTGGTTGCATACGAAATATCGGAAAGATAGGCAAGCTGGGAGACGGAAACATCACCCGTCTGTTCGTCATAAGAATGGACACTCCATCTTCCGTTATAAAAGATACCGGTGTTTCCGTCCGTAAGTTCTCGGGCGGAATCCGCATTAAGTGCTTCCTCCGCATATTCACTATGTCCGTTGAAAAACCATAGATTATCAATTGAACTGAAATAGAAGGGGGGCATTGCGGCCTCTCCGTTGGCCGTCATGAGGGAATTTGTTACACGGTCTACATAGTTTGTGGCTGGCGTGAGATCTACAGTAGGTGCGCCAGTTATGACGGAATATGGGATTGAGTTTGTTGGGTATGGAAGCCTATCCTGCTTTTGAGAATCTACTGTTGTAGGCAGCCACTCAACATTATTGCTAGAAGGGGGACTGTCTCCTGGCTCGAGCGGAGCATTCGCCTTCCATAGTTTACCAGCATATGATACTACCTCTCCACGCAGATATGACTCCGACGACGACCATTGTTGATAGGCGCTAGATGCATCTAGCTTGTTGGACACTGCCATGTCCGTGTAGTTCGTAGAGGCTGTCGCCGCATTACTCACATCCGTATGCATGGCATATACTGAAAGATTTGGTGTCCCAGATATGGAAGAGTAAGGAATGGCATTAGTTGGATACGGAAGTTTCGTCTGATAGAGCGACAGGTTCGGAGTACCGCTTATCACCGCATATGGGATTGAGTTAGTTTCATATGGCAACTTATCTTGCTTCGCTGAAATTGCCGTATCCTGCATCGAGTTTGTCTCTACGGCCCTGTCAATCGTTTCTAGTATATCTACCCCGTTGACTCTGATAGAGCCCCTACTCGCGCCCTGCGATGCCCCGCTTATTGTGATTCCACCATTAGAATCATAATTGTCGTTGACAACTAAGGAGCCTCCTGCATAGTGTCCTCCTCCTATTGAAAGTTGAGGCTCTAGGAAATCCTCATCTCCGCCGATAAGAGCAAGCCGACTATTGTTGAAACTTATACCGCCATTCTGCGAAACTGGCAAATACCCTCCAAGGTCGCTCTCCAACGCAAGCGTATCTCCCGCCGTACTAACCGACGTGACCTCCCTAGAAAACGTAAATATTGTTCCTTCTATGTCCTTGACCAAATTAGTTGCATTTGAATTGCTCGATATGATATATACCGAGCTTCCTGAATATGCATACCATCCCATGCCATCCCATCCGCTTCTCCCGCCGAGTTCTTCCTCGCTCGTCACCCATACTGGGAGACCGTCAATGTCATAATTGTCGTCAGACCTCGTATACGACCAGTCCCCGAAGGTATAGTTCGCAACCGTAACCGTTCTGTCAGAATTGATTACATTGATGCCGTCGGTGATTCTCTTTATTGACTGAGCAATAGAATCCGTATAATTTGTCCCATCCTTGGCCGCCGCGTTCACTTCCGAATGAGTAGCATAGCCAGAAAGAGACGGAGTTCCAGAAATGGCTGCATAAGGAATAGCATTCGTTGGATAGGGAAGCCTGTCCTGCTTCAGCGAATAGATGAATACTTCTTCCCATGAACTTGCCGCATCCCCATTCACGGGTTCGTACACATACCCGCTAAATGTAACAACTGAACTTAAAGGGACTCTCCATAGCCTCCCAAGATGCGACACAGTATCCCCAGGCTCGTATTCGTCGTTGGGATTCCATGCGGGATATGTAGCCGCCCCATTCAACTTCCCGCTCACGTCGGGTATCTGGTTCGTCGTGGCGAACGGGTGGCCAGCATTCTGGTTGGTTGCGGGTGGCCCGTCGTTCGTCAGCTGCGAGGTCTTTGTCGGCGTGATGAGGCGGCGTGTCGCTGTGACTCCTTCAGCCATGAACTCAACATTCAAGTCTGATTCAGAGGTGCCACTAATCTCGAAAAAATCTCCATCAGATAGCGTCAGCGTCCACGTTCCATTTGCAAAAGTCATGCTTTCAACCGTCACGCCGTCTGGGAGAACAAGCCCGCTGAACTCCCACTCCGTGAACCCCGTGTAGAGAGCCGTTCCAGTAGCCTTGGCATCGGCAGCAGATCC
>AUXO011775167.1_pt1 | contig 20509 bp, 16 predicted proteins | sample 768731 | NCBI WGS metagenome assembly AUXO01 (sample SAMN02715735, study PRJNA202380) | gut metagenome | biome: sheep rumen | host: Ovis aries | place: New Zealand: Palmerston North
TTTAATTGATAATATTAATATAGTAGACTCACTTGAAGATCTTTTACCTTAGTCAAATAAAATACATTCTAATATAAAAATTGTTCTATTGTTTCAAACAGCCTGTTTGAAATTATATTATTTTATATGGCTATCTTTTATGCATACAAAAGTCTAAAACGACACAAGATAGATGAAACTACCATGTGTCGTTGGATTTATTGAAAGCTGATTAATTATAAATTTACAATTACTATTAAGAAATATATCCATCTGATGAAATATTAGCCATTAACTGATAGATTGAATTTTTATATTCTAATTCATCTATTATGAGTATATGATTGCATTGATAACTTGAAGACCCGGTATGAGTATTAAGAGAATTTAAAATAGAAACATAATGTCTAGTTCCATCAAAATCAAAGTTTAATAAAACATCTTTATTATGATGATATCTGTTACTACCAATTTGCCAATTATTTATTGAAAAATCAGATGGATTTGATATCGGTATTCCTAATTTTACTTTGCTATTACTATTCTTATTTGCTGCTGCTTGAACAAAGTATAAATAATAATCTGATAAAGTATAACGCATATATTTTGGCGAGGAAATTACAACATTTATATATTCATTAGTTCCGTTAATTAATTCATAATAATAACAAAATGGATTATAATCATTATCCCAACAATTAACATATCCTCCTAATGGTGTAAAATACATTTTAAATATGGAATCTTCATCAGTTCCTAAATATACAATTTGATTTTTCTTATCATACTCGAACCCATTATTTAAAAGATTTTTAATTTGATATGTATTCATACTATTAAGCAAATCTCTAAATAAATAAACGCTTTCTTGATCACAATATTGATAAAGTAACGATACATAATTATGAGTTGTAGTATATATCATATCGTGGTCTGAAATTATGCATCCTGTTTGCACTCCGTCATTACCATAATTAATTCCTGTATAACTCAAACTATCTAGATTTATACAAGATGAGAATACTGTAGAATCATGCTCAATATTATCTTTATCTAAATAATTTGAAACCGCACATACTTTGACATGCATCATATCTGTTGCACCTTTATCGCCATATGATGTCCATTGGCATTCTTTAAATAATAAATAATTTGCAATACTTTCCCCATTAAATGCATTTGAACTTAAATGCTTTTTAAAATAATCAACAAACGAAGCATCACTCACCCAAACAACATTTGAATTATCATCTCTAATTAAATTTCCTACGGCATCAATTTGTCCAATTACAGTTGTGTAAATACCCATTTTTGCCGCCAATACCATTAAGTATGAAATTCTAACAAACCCATATTCATTATATTCACAATTATGTAATGGATACATATATCCAAAATATTTACTATTTCTATTAATACATATTGCTGCATATATTGATAAGTGAAATGTTGTGAAATCAATATAAACATCTCTATCAGGATATTTATTCTTATACAATATCGCTTGCCAAATTAATAATCCTTCACCTATGTTAGGATTATTTTGAGGAACACCTGGTTCATAGGCAAAAGACTCAACTGAAACCTTCTTGCCATTAATATTTTCGAAAACATTAAGTTGTCTACCTTGAAAATTTAATTTGTTATTTAATCGCGGATAATTTTCGAAAGCAGAATCTATCAATTCCTCTGATGAAGATTGAGAAATTGCATAAATATCTTCAAATTTTATTCCATCATCATACGAAGAACTTAAAGGTGCTGGTTGTTGTTTTGAAACATAATCATAATAATTTGTTTTTGATGCACTAACATCGTTTTTGGTGATCTTATTTACAAATGCACTATTCCAATAATTATCATCTAAATTTTCAACCTGTAAATCATTCCATAGACTTGAATCATAATTTATTATTGCTTTGTTTGTATTTCCATAAACAATAGGTCCAGAATCTGCACTATTGCCATTTAAATCTATTCCAATAATATCAATAGTGGTACCTGTTGTTGTTATATAAATGACACCGCCTTGTTTTGCAGAATTATTTTCAAATAAAATTGATTCCAAATTCAAAAGTGATGCTTGAGAAATATAAATTGCTCCACCATAATTAGATGAGATATTATTTGTAATTTCACTATCACAAATATATGATTTTTCTAAAGCACCTGTATATACATATAATGCTGCACCATTATTTGATGAAGTATTTTCATCAAAAATAGATTGGTACGCATTCATTTTTGCATTAGTATATAATGCTATACCACCGCCATTTTTTGCTTTGTTCTCTTTAATTGTAGAAGAATATAATTTTAATTCAGATTTATTAATGTAAATTGCACCGCCATAATTTGTTGCAATATTTTGTTTTAATATTACATTATTTAAAATCGCGTTACTTTCTGAATATAAAGCTATACCACCACCATTGTATAGTGAATTATTAGATATTAAATTACCTGAATCATATTCAATAATTCCGCCAGTAGAATATAACGCGCCTCCACCATAGTTTGTCGAATTAGAGGTGTTATTACTAAAATCAACATTTTTTAAATAAATAGAATTACTTGCTAAATATAAAGCTCCACCATTACCTACTGCATTATTACCTGTAAATGAACAATCAAACAATTGAATATTTTGACCAGTAGTATTTCTACTAGTTATATATATAGCACCGCCATAATTTGAAGATGAATTATTTAAGAAAGATGTTTCCTTTAGAGTAACTAATGATTCTAAAGTAGAAGAACTTGTATACGAAATATAAATCGCACCACCATTTTTTCCAATCGTATTTTCATTAAATTGAGAATTAATTATAGTTAATCTTGAACTATGTAGCGAAATTGCTCCACCATTTGATGAAGATGAATTCGCTAAATTACTCTCAAAAGTGCTATTTGTTATAGTTAAATTGCTTTCTCCAGTTTCATAAATAGCACCTCCTTCACCTAAAGCAGAATTGCCAGTAAAGTTAGAATCACTAATTGAGACTTCGCTCTTTCTAGAAATATAAAGAGCACCACCATGCATATCGGAATTAGTTCCATCTTTATCAATAGAACTATTATTTCTAAATGAACAATTTGTTAATGAAGCAATACAACCGTATTCATAGGTATCATCAGAAGTAGAAACACCTAAAGCACCGCCTCTATTGGCGGTATTTCCTTCAAATAATATATTCTCTAATCTTGATTGACGTCTTGTTAATGTATTATCACCATAATACAAGTAAACAGCACCGCCCTTAGAATAAGCAGAGTTATTAATATATTTTGACCCAAAATCTAATAATACACCTGAGCAATTAATTGCTCCACCATTACCAGAAGTACTAACATTTGAATTAAAAATAGCATTATTATAAATAACAATAGCAGATAGTGTTTGCGAAAAAATTGCACCGCCAGAAGCATCAGAACTGTTATTCTTAAAAACTACTGAACCATTATCTTCTATGTTTTTATCGCCAATAATTAATTCAGAATATTGTGAATCAACTAAATATATAACTCCTCCATATTTTGAAGCAATATTATATTCAAATGTAGTTGCATAAAGTCGACACATCTTATAATTACAAATTACTCCGCCTCTACCTGCTGTATTATTAGTAAATGTGCCACCATAAATATTTAAATTAGCATTATTATAAATAACACCGCCATAATAAGAGAAAGTCACATTGTCATTTTCACCATTAACGGAGTTATTTATAAATGTCCCACCATATATATTCATTACCCCATTAGTAATAATAGCAACAGATCCACCAGCTTTTTCGGGACTTGAAAGGTAATATTTTCCATCTAAAGCTCTACTATTGCCAACTTTATGATTATTCTTAATAACAATTCCATTATATACATTCAAATAAGAGCTATTAGTAACAAAGAAGACCGACCCGGTAACATCACAACTAACATTATCTTTATTACCATCGATTGTTATTTCATTAATGCTACCATCAACGCCAATACTCAACGAGCAATTACCATTATTAATCAAACAATTCTTTCCATCTTTTGTTTCACCAATTACAAACAAATCACCATTAAAATCAGCGCTTCTAGATAATGTAACAGGTTTTGTCGAATAAATAACTGAATTACCAGTTACATATAATGTTCTATCGATAGAAATATCATTTGATATATTTATATAATCTACTCCATTAGCTAAATAAAGTTCTAATTGTTCAATAGTTGATGTCTCTTCAAGTTGCCAAATTGGAGTTACCGTCTTATTAGAGGTTATTGTACCAAAAGGACTAAAATCATCACCATTCTCATCAACCCATTTAACAAATTTATATCCAATTTTTGAAATATTTGGTAATTCGTACTTCCCAGTAGAATCTACTCTAATTTCATCCACTAAATCATCATTAATAGTAATTACATATGCAGCGTCAATTTTAGGAATACTTTCACTTTTAACAGCATCACAAAAATCACATTTATAAACAATCTGACCATCATTATCAAAAGTTGGTTCAACAATATTTGAAATAGAATAACTATGTTCAATCATATTAATATCTTCTATTTCTATTGATTCTGAATGATCATCGTATATTGCTGTATATAATGTAATTCCTTTTTTTGTGCATGTTGATGGTGTCTTTATTATACTAGTAACTTCAGCATCATGCATTTCAACAATTGTTTCATCATTGCTGCATACATATTTTGCTTGTGCTGTCTTACCATCTTCGCTCCAAACAAAAGAATCAAATATATAATTCTGATTATTACTACAAGATATAAATAAAAATAAACTCAAAAAAATCAAAATAATGATATAAACATATATATATATATTTTTCTTTCTAAACCAACAATTACATTTTTCCATTATAAAAATGCTCCATTCTATTTATTATAAGTGTATCACAAAAAAGATTTTTTTCAAATCACATAAAAACGACACAAGATAGCTATATGCAAAATACAATTAATTACTGAATAAAAGTATTATGTAAAGTCAAACAGTTTTTTTATAGCAAAATGAAAAAGCAAATTATTTATTAATAAAATATTCACTTTCTTTTAATTTATTAATTTTCTTATCTTTAGTTTCAATTTTTAAATTGTGAGAATAAGCGGAGAAAAAAATATTAATATCAACCATATCATTGAATCTAATAGTTCCGCTTACTAGTAATAACTCATTTAAATATATTTTATATATTTCTTTTGTAATTATATCATTTGAGCGAAGCGAAACAACATCGTCAATATATTTATCGATCAGTTCTTTTTTAAATTTTACTTTGTTTACAACCGCTATACCATTAGTTGTAAATGATATAATATGATTCAAGTTCAAATAATCACTTCCAATAGATTTGTTTATCTTGTCTATAAATATATTAATTAGACTTTTATACAATTTTTCCTCAACATCCTTTGATTTATTATTGAAAACTAAATAAGCTAGTTCGTTTCTCATATTTTTTGATATATCATGTATTACTACATTAATTGCATCTAATGCTTTTTCAAAAGAATAATTATCAATTTCTTTCGAATAATTCATTCTTTTATTCAAAAGTGACAATTGTAATAACATACCGCAAATATCTAAAAAGGACTTAGAAATAGCAAAAGCGCAAAGGTCACATATTAATAATGCTTCATTATATCGTATATTTATATTTCTATTGTCAAATACATTTAAAAGATTAGAACTTGTTAATAATATAGATTTTGATTTCTTTACAAATAAGTCTAAATTTACAAATTGTTTAAATCGTTCTTGAGCATTTTTATTTTTTAGCATTTCAAAAATTGACATATCACAAAAATAAATAGTCTCTTCACTATTAAGTTTGCATCTTTCAATTAATAAGTTTGTATCAAGTAAAACCATATTCATTTTTTTAGTTTTAAATCACATCTATCATTTATTTAATCCACATTTTCTATACCATATTTATTTTTTAAATTCAAATTGATAATATTCTTTAGTTAAACTTGCCAAAACAGGTAAATATATTTTTAAAAATATTCGCTATATTCAAATGGTAGTCTATCTCCAAAATTTTCGTTACCATCATCATAGGTATATCTCCATTTTTCAAATTCATCTCCTACATTATAAAACAAATCAATTAAAGTATATCTTGAATCACAAGGAACAGCTTGTATTTTATCTTTAATTTTTTCGTCTAAGTTGTAATATAGGTAGTTAAGATCATGTCCTTTCTTGTAATTAATTTTTTATTTTTTAGTAAACATTTTAAATACAACTTACAAGGGAAAAAATCCATTTACAAACGTAAGTATAGCAACTATTTTATAAACAGTTTTTCAAAATTCATCAATCTTTTGCTTTTCACCTCTATAACATCTTTTATTTCAACATACCTTAATCTATAAGAATATTTATTAATAATTTTTACTCAAATCAAATTTTAATAATTATTTTTTGCATTTATTTTCTTTTTCATGTTCTGATAATTCAATAAGAATAGCAACTGCTTTATCTTCTTTTTGATTGTTCAAATTAGTATTTATATTTTTCTTTAGAACTTTGTTGATAAGTAACAATAAAAAATTATTTTTAATAATCAATAAGAAAGCAAAATATATAATACCACCAATTATTGTAATAATTATGAATGATAAAATTGAATATGATAAATATTTATTTAAGAAAAATATAGCAGTAAACATTAAAATTGTACCTAAAATATATTGCCAAGATGATAATAATATTTTTCTTAAAGAAACTATTTTCATTCTATAGACAAATATTGCTTCCATAAAAGCAACAATAACTTCAGCAATTGCTGTAGTAATTGCTGCTCCAGTTGCACCAAGCCAAGGAATAAAAATAAAATTTAACCCAAAATTAACTAATGCAGCTACTACAACTGAAAATGTTAGATATTTTTCTTTACCAATAGGAATAAATAATTGAGTTCCAAAAATTTCCGAAAAACCTGATGAAACAAATCTAATAGACATAATCATTAATAATAATGGGACTTCTAAATAGCCATCGCCAAAAAACCACGAAGACAAATTTGCTCCTAATACGCATACTCCAGCAATAAGAGGCAACCCAATCATCCATACATAATTTGAAGCGTAATAAATATTATTTTTAAGAGCTTCTATATTATTTTTTGAATACTCATATACATTTCTTGGTAACATAATTGGTGAAATAATAGTTACCAAAATTAATATAATTGAATTCATTTTATAAGCTTGTTCGTAACAGCCATTTTCATAATCAGGATTACTTGCTAATAATCCAATCATAGTTCTATCAAGAACAGAATAGATAGTAATTGCTAAAGTAGGTAAAAATATTAATAAAGATGGAATTATATGTTGTTTTAAATTCAATGATTTAAGTGAAACTTTTCTAACCATTTTTATAGCTCTCGGCCACATTAAAACTGTAGAAACTATAACTGAAATTGATAAGCACAAAACATAAATCCACAAATCATTTTCTTTTTTTACAAAAGCAAAAATTCCAACAAGCCCTATTATTTTAGCTAATATAGATCTAATAGCAATTGATTTAAAATCTTCAATACCCTGAAATAAAAATTGAATATCAAAAGCGCATGAAATTAATTGAATGCCTAAGATTAGAATTAAAGTATTATATTTCTCCCCAAATCCAATGGTAAAAATTAAAGAAATTAAAACAATAGTCGAAATTAATGTAGAAATAGTTTTTAATATTAATATCTCAAAAAATGTTCTGCTTAATTTTTCTTGTTCATCCCTATTTTTAGCAATCTCTCTTTGGCCATAAATAGTAAATCCTAAATTAGCAAATAAAATAAAATAAGTTATTATTGAAAAAGAATAGCTATATTTTCCAATCCCTTCTTCATGTAAAATTCTTGACACATAAGGAGTAGTAAGCAAAGGTACAATAAGTGTTAATATTTGACTTATAAAATTATAAATATAATTTTTTAGTAGTTTCTTCATTACTATTCTCCATAAAAAAGGTAAGCTTTGTTAGTTTACCTTTAATATTATAATAATTTAGCTATCAATTTATCAACAATAAACATTATTTAACAAATTCAATAATAGCATCTGCCATATCATCAAGCATTTGATCAGTCATCCCTGGATATACTCCAATCCAAAATGTATTATTCATAATATAATCTGTAACATGTAAATCACCAACAACTCTATAACCTTCACCATTTTTTCTCATATCATCAAAACATGGATGCTTTACTAAGTTACCTGCAAATAAATTTCTTGTTTGAATTTTCTTTGATTCTAAATGCTTTGTTAATTCAGTTCTAGAAACACCATCTTTACAAGTAATTAAGAAACCAAACCATGAAGGATCAGAATTTGGGCAAGCTTCTGGAAGAATTAGTTTATCTGATACACATTCAAGATTTTTTCTAAGTCTTGCCCAATTATGTTTTCTTTTTTCAACAAAAGTTGGAAATTTTTTTAATTGTGCAACACCAACAGCAGCTTGCATATCTGTAACTTTTAAATTATAACCAAAATGCGAATATGTGTACTTATGATCATATCCCTTAGGTAATTCACCATATTGTCCATCAAATCTATGTTTACAGAAATTATCAACACCTGATGGGCAAATACAGTCTCTTCCCCAATCTCTCATCGATTTTGCAATTCTATATAAAATTGGATTTCTAGTATAAACAGCGCCACCTTCCCCCATAGTCATATGATGTGGAGGGTAAAAGGAAGATGTACCGATGTCACCAATAGTACCTGTAAATTTCTTTTCTCCATTTATTTCATATGTTGATCCTAAAGCATCGCAGTTATCTTCAATTAACCATAAATTATGTTTATCACAAAATTCTTTAACTGCTTTTAAATCAAAAGGATTACCAAGTGTATGTGCAATCATGACAGCTTTTGTCTTAGCTGATAAAGCTTTTTCAAGCATAGAAACATCAATGTTATACTGCGGAATAGTAACATCAACAAATACAGGAACTGCACCATAGTTAATAATTGGAGTAACTGTTGTTGGAAATCCACAAGCAACGGTAATAACTTCATCTCCACGTTTAATAGCTCTTTCTCCAAGTTCTGGAGCAGTTAATGTCATAAATGCTAATAAATTTGCACTTGAGCCAGAGTTTACTAATAGGACTGGCATCTTAATACCTAAATAATTAGCCATATCTTTTTCAAATTTGTCACAATATCTACCTGATGTTAGCCAAAATTCTAATGAAGAATCAACTAAATTTAACATTTCTTCTTCATCATAAACTCTTGCAGCATAAGTGATACGATCGCCAGTTTGGTAATCTTTTTTTAAATGATTTTCTTTATAAAATTGTTTAACAAGTTCTAAAATCTTTTCTTTCGTATTACTCATTTTATTTATCCTTTTCTAAATTCAATATCTTATAATTTATTATTAATCCCTATTTCTTCTTCAATTTTTAACTGCAATTATTTCCTTATATGTTTTGCAGTTAATTATTTAATTAAGCTTAATATTTACTAATAATTTCGTTAATTCTTTTGCAATTAGATACAATATCTCCTTTCATCATAAAACTGCCTCCAACAGCAAAAATTTTATCACAAGCCAAAAACTCCTCTAGATTTTCCATATCTACCCCACCAGTTGGCATAAATTTAACTTGTGGGAAAGGTCCAGCTAAAGCTTTAATTGTTTTTAATCCTCCAAAATTATTAGATGGGAAAAATTTAATTACTTTAATATCATATTCTAAAGCAGCCATAATTTCAGTAGGAGTAACGCATCCTGGATAATATGTGATGCCTTTTTGCTTACATACTTCCGCAATATTTCTAGAAAATCCTGGGGATACAATAAATTTAACTCCTAAATCAATTGCTTTATTTGCTTGTTCAGCATTAATTACTGTTCCAGCACCTACTATTAAATCAGGAAAATTTTTTATTGCATACTCAATTGCTTTTGGCGCATATTCTGTTCTAAAAGTAATTTCCGCAACAGGGAGTCCTCCTTTAATTAAAGCGGATAACTTTTCTTTTGTTTCTTCTTCATTATTTAGCACAACTACTGGAATAACTTTTAATTTCATAATTTATCCTCCTACTCTAAATCATTTATAAATTCTTCAATAATTTTTTCTTCATATTCATCTTTATATTGGTCACTTAAAAATCTTTTAACCACATGTTCTGAAAAGAATTTCCACGAATTAACTTCATCGTTAGGTGTAATTGGATAGAAATGAATACCATGTATTTTTGCCGCTTCATAATCACCCAAAGCATCGCCTATCATAATGATATTCTCAGTTTTATAACCAGAATCTATTAATTTTTTTAAAACTTCAGATTTTTTTCCTGCATCTTGGCAAGCAACTGCTTTAAATAAATTATAAATATTTACTCTTTTCCATTCTGATTCAACGGCTGTTCTTGGGGCAGAACTCACTCCAACTAAATCTGCTTTAGTCGCTAATTCTTTTATCAAATCTACAACACCTTCAAAAGGTTGTGAATCTGGTAAAGATTTAATAAGTGAGTTTACTTCAATTGACCATTCGATAGCTTTTTTTAAAACATTATCATTAGAAATCTTGTTTGAATCCATATATTCTTCAATTGATTCTATTGAATATTTTTTTGTCATATGAACCCATTTATCAAATTCTTCTTCTCCATCAAATTTATATCCGTATTTTTTTGAATAATCAATTATTTCTTCTAATCCAAGGAATCTATTAATACCTCTTTTTTTAGAATATAAATTAACTTTAATCCAATGCTGAATAATTTTTTGTTTATGATTATCGATATTAAACACTTTAATAAATGCGGGTCCAAAGCAATTAATATGCTTAGTATTCATAGAATCCATGACAGTTCCATCACTATCAAAGCAAATAAGATGTTCGTTAGTTTTTTCTACATAAGCCATTTTATTACTCCTTTATAATGCTTTTAAAATATTCAGCGGTTTCTTTAATACCTTCCTCAAATGTATATGAAGGGCTAAATCCAGTGTCGTTTTGCAAATTTGAAATATCAGCTTCCAAATGCATAACTTGATTTGGATAATAAGGTAATTTGCCAAATCCAATCTCACATTGTGGATTTACAATATCCCTTACTGCAATAATGTATTGTTTTAGAGTTCGTGTTTTTCCGCTACCAAAACAATATACCGCATTATCAATTCCATTTTCTGCAACTAACCTAAATGCCTTAGCGGCGTCTTTAGAATAAATAAAATCCCATATTTGATCACCATTTGTTGTCTTAATTCGTTCACCTTTAATAAAAGATTTAATTAGTGAAGAAATTAAAGTATATTCTCCATCGTACGGGCCATATAATGAAAGAATTCGGCACCAATTATGTCTGATATTATATTTTGAACACGCAACTCTAGTAAGATTACATGAAGCCAATTTACAGATTCCATATCCATTATCAGGATTACATGCTGTATTTGGTGTTAACACACCATCAACATGACCGTATTCGCTCTGACTTCCAGCGCCAATAAAAACCCTACAGCCAATATTATGTGCAAGTTCAACCGCATCTAAAGCAAACTTTATATTTTCACTTTGTTTATATAAATCTTGTCTAGAAGCTCCATATGTTCCATCCCATCCAAAGTGATAAAAAACATCATAATCATGTGTCAACTTTTCGGATAAAGATAATAAATCATTCAAATTACATTCAACAATTGAAACAAGTGGGCTTGATGGAATATTAGTTATTCTTCTTGAGCCAACACGAGAGATTGCAGTTACTTGAATGTTGTTATTAATTAGTTCTTGAATCAAAGCTGTTCCAACTGCACCTGTTGGACCGGTTATAATTACTTTCTTTATTTGCATATTAATCTTTCTTACATTCTTCTAAAAGTGGGATTATCATAATTTTTTTCAACTCTTCACGTGGTAAGAATGGAGCTAAATCTTCTAATGGTCTAGAAACTAATCTACCATCAGGATATTTTTTTGTCGCGCTCTTAGGTTCAAATTTTTGTTCTGAGTCAACAAATATTTCAACAAAGACATATCCATTCATTTTTAATATATCATCTAATTTGCACATTTCATCATTTGATTTTATTGATACATATGGCATTCCATAAGCGTTAGCAATTTTTTCTAAATTTGGGAATGATAAGTCATATGAATCATTTGGCCCAACACCAAACATTGAATGTTCAGGGAATAAGTTAGACTCAGTTTGTCTCATTGAGTGATATCCGTTATTATTAATAACAAATAATTTTATTGGTAGTTTGTGGAATACAATAGTTTGTAATTCTTGTAAGTTCATTTGAATTGAGCCATCGCCAGAAACGCATATTACTTCATCATTAATTGCAAATGCCGCGCCAATTGCAGCAGGTAAATCATAACCCATAGAGGCTGCACCACTATTGATAATAAATCTTTGGCCTTTTTTGATTTCGTATCCATGACTACCAACAACACAAGCACTGCCATTACCAACTACAGTAACTTTATTTTCAGGAAGTCTTCTACTTAACTCTTTAATGAAGCAATAAACATTAGCTAATCCTTTTTGCTCATAATGCTTAGGTAAAACTACTGGGTAATTCTTTTTCCAATCTTGGCATGTCTTATTCCATTCAACATTATTTGTTAAAATTACATTATTTAATCTTTTTACAAGTTTTGATAAGAACTTTTTAGCATCAGCGCAAATTGGTAATTCAACATGAATTGTAGGTTTCTTCAATTCATTTTCATCAATATCAACCATAATTACAAAAGCTTCTCTAGCCCAAGTATTTTTATTATAGCCAACTTGTCTAACACCAAGTCTACTTCCAACTGATAAAACTAAATCACTATTTTGAATAGCCCAGTTGCCAGCTCTATCGCCCATTAATCCTGCTCTACCTACATATAAGTCATTAGTATCTTCAATTAAGTCAATTGAATCCCACCCAGTAACAACAGGGATATTTAACAACTTTACCGCTGCAGTAAATTCCTCAAATGCATTTGCAATTCTAATGCCGTTTCCCGCATTAAATACAGGTCTTTTAGCATTTTTAACTAATTCAATAACTTTGTCAATTATCTTTTCATCAACATCATATGGATTTTCTTCAAAACCTTCTTTAATTGGATCAAAATGAATAAAATCTTCTTCATCTACTAAAGCACTTTGTACATCAAGTGGAACATCAAGCCAAACAGGTCCAGGTCTACCATTTTTTGCAAGATAAAGAGCTTTTTCAAGATGATACATAGCTTCATTAGGTTTGTTAAGCATAACTGCATATTTTGTCATAGCAGAAACGCATTTAGTAATATCATACTCTTGGTCACCAATTGCCCTAACATCAACATTGCAGCCCCTAGCAGTGACAGCATATCTTACTTGTCCAGAAATAACTAACATTGGAATAGAATCTAACCATGCTCCAACAACACCAGTTAATGTATTAGTTCCACCAGGACCTGTTGTTACACAAACTAATGGGATTTGTTTATGTAATCTAGCATATGCCTCTGCAGCAATCGCAGCAGCTTGTTCATGCTGTACAAAAACATTTTTCATTCCTTTTACATGCGCAAAAGCATCATCTAAGTGCATTGCACCTCCACCAGGTACTGTAAAATCAGTAGTAATGCCTTGCTTTACTAAGTATTCTGCAAAAAAATCCGATACTCTTTTTTTCATATTTTCCTACTTTCTATTGAAAAACTCTTCAATCTCTCTATCCATCTCTAATGGAATACTCTTCTTATCATTTAAATAGACTTTTGTCCATTCACAAATTTTATTGATGGTATCATTAATATGCCATCTGGGAGTCCACCCAAATACTTCTTTAATTTTAGAATTATCTAATTTTAAAAATGCTGCTTCATGCGGCCCACCATCAAATTTATTAACCCAAGTTAGATTATTACCCCATGATATAGTAAACATATCAACTAAATTTCCTGTAGTAACACAATCACAGTCATCTGGCCCAACATTGTAATAACCTTCAAAAGATTTATTTCCATATTGTTTTTCACAAATTTCTAAGTAAATATATAAAGGTTCTAAAACATGTTGATAAGGTCTAGTAGAATGAGGATTTCTAACAATAATATCTTTACCAGTTTCAATTGCTCTAACACAATCTGGAATAATTCTATCGTTAGCAAAATCACCGCCGCCAATTACATTGCCAGCTCTTGCTGTTGAAATAGAGCAATCTCTATCTTTAAAGAAAGATTTTTTGTATGAATGTGTGACTAATTCGCTACAAGATTTTGAGTTTGAATATGGATCATATCCATCTAAAGGTTCATCTTCTTTAAAAGGATGATTAGGAATATCATCATTTAAATAAACTTTATCTGTAGTAACATTTAAAAATGATTTAACAGATGAAGTTAATCTAACGCATTCAAGTACATTAACTGTACCAATTACATTAGTTTCATAAGTATATTTAGGTTCTTTGTATGAATCTCTAACAATTGGTTGAGCCGCTAAATGCATTACGATTTCTGGTTGAAATTCATCAAAAACCTTTTTTAATTTATCAAAATCTCTGATATCTCCAATAATGGAATTCATTTTAGATGAAATATCTGCTAATTCAAATAAATTCGGATTAGTTATGGCCTCTAAAGAATATCCAGTAACAATTGCTCCTGCATTAACTAATATACGACAAAGCCAGGTCCCTTTGAACCCGGTGTGTCCTGTAACTAATACTCTTTTATTTTTATAGAAAGACAAATCTAACATATTTAATCCTCCCATATTTTCCATGGAGCTTGACCGCTACTCCATAATTTTTCTAATTTATTTTTTTCATTTAATGTATCCATACATTGCCAAAAACCATTATGAACATATGAATTCAATTGGTTGTTTTTAACAAGTGTTTTAAGAGGAACATCTTCAAAAGGCATTTCATCATTTGAAATGTAGTCAAAAATTTCTGGATTCATTACCATAAATCCAATATTTATTAAATCACCGTCAAAATCTGATTTTTCTCTAAACGCTTTAACTGTACCATCTTTATTAAGATCAACTACACCTTTAGACTGTCCAAAATTATAAACAGTCATAGTTCCTATTTTTCCAGACTTTTTATGTTCTTCTAACAATTTCTTTAAATCAATATTACCTACTGCGTCACCATAAGTAACCATAAATGGTTCATTACCGATATAATTTTTTACTCTTTTAATACGTCCGCCAGTTTGAGTATTTAATCCAGTATCAACAACAGTTACTTTCCAATTATCATTTGACTTATTATGAACTATTTTTTCATTATTTTTCATATCAAAAGTAACATCATTATTATATAAAAAATAATTAGCAAAATATTCTTTAATTACTCTCTGTTTATATCCTGCACAAATAATAAAGTCATTAAATCCTTGTGCAGCATAAATTTTCATAATATGAACTAAAATAGGCAATTCGCCAATTTCAATCATTGGTTTTGGTTTTAAATGTGATTCTTCAGATATTCTAGTACCTAAACCGCCTGCTAAAATTACTACTTTCATTTTTTTAACCTCTTAATAATTTTCTTAATTATAGTTAATATAAATTTCGGAACCATACAAATAAATATAATTGTAAATTTCGAGCAAGAAGAATACTTCAATAAATATTCTTTGTATTTTTTATAAATATCAAAATTAATATTATTAGATTCTCTAAACGATAACAAGCCCTTAAAAGTTAGGAAATCTAAATTTATTTCCGCTTGTTTTATTATTACATCAAATTTCTTTTCATTCAATTGAGATGCTTTTTTCATTACAGATGGAAAATTTTTAGCCCATAATTCAATACCTGTCTTATATTTTGAAACCCACATTGATGATTTTTTATAAATATTTGGAATTAGAAAATCATCTCCATATGCAGTAGCATTTATATTAGACGATATTTTTTTAATAACAACATATGGATAAATAAAGCCTGATCCAATGATATCGTTATAATCATTTACATCAATATCATCAAAACAAGTACTCTTTACTATTGTTCCTCCATAATATGGTAGATGCCAAATATTATCAAACATATAGTTATAAATATCATTATAAATAAAAGGCATTTTTTTATATTTACTCATTTTATAAAAATAATTAATATGTTTTTTATTTTGCTTATCATACATCTCGATTATGTCAAATTTATTTTTTTCTATTTCATCCCAATATTTTAAAATTATTTTTAAATTTGGTATTACCCCATCACCGCAAAGTTGAACATATTCTGTTTTTTTATTTTTTAAAGCTAAGATTGTTTTTTTATCAACATTAATGTTCTCATATTTAATATAATCAAGATTTTTATATTTTTTCTTAAATTCATAAACGATTTTTTCAGTTTCATCATTGGTACTGCTATCATGAATTTCTAAATAAATTTTATATAAATCAATATCATCAATTGTATTTAAAAAGTATTTAATATATTCAGGATGGTTAAAAGTGACCACAGCAATAGTTAATTCATTTCTAAAATTTTCCATATATTACCCTATCGAAAAAATTGAATAATTTTTGATACGTTCCTTCTTAAGAAATCTTTAAAAGGAGACATTTGTGTAAATCCAATTTTTACTTCCTTTATTTTTGGTTTATTATGATATAGCCAAACATTAATTAATCTTTCAGATAGAAATCCAAATATTCTTTTTTGATAATCATCCCTATTACTAAAATTAACTTTATTTTCAAACGTGAATAAAATATCAAACAACCATTTACAATAATCGTCAACAATTTTCTTTTTTCCAATAAACATATTTCTAGTATAAAAATTATTTTGATTATAAATAATATAATCATAATCTGATAAATAATCTGGATAGATTTCTTTAACAACTTCCCTAATTTCATCTAAATCTGAACCATAATGGTGCTTAGTATAGTTTAAATATAGAGTTTCCTTACACGTATAAATTTTCGGAAGAATAATATCATATTTTAAAAGAATATTATTAATATTATTTATTTTTAAATATCGATAGAAAAATATATTTGATGTTTTATCTAAAAAGAATCTTCTATAATGAACTAACCCAACATTATCATAGTTTGTATTTTTCCAAATCCAATATAACGCAGTCAATTCACAATAATTTTTATTTTTATCTGAAATATTATCTCCAGTATTATCGCAATTTAGCAAATGTTCTTTACATTTATCCCCTACATGCAAATATTCATAGCCAATATCATTAACATCTTCTTCTATTTTATGTGAAACTATATATATTTTTGTGTTATTCATAAACATATTCTCCTTTTAAAAAATTATAATTACTATTTTTATAAACTGTAAATTTTTTCTTTATAGAAACAAGTAAGAATAAGAAATATGGTAACATCCAGTTTGTACCATCAATATCTTCAAAAATCATAAATAATAAAATTGCAATTATAGTAATAGCTTCATAACGTTTTTTTATAATCAATTTAAAAGAATAAATAAAAAGATAAGAATATATTAATACAAAAATAAAAAAGCCAACAAATCCAGTTTTATAAAATGCGCCTATTATAGAAGAATGCGATCCAAGTGGATAATCACCAATCATAAACTTAACGCCACATCCAAATAAAAAGTTTTTATCAATTGTGGTATTAATACTAGTTATATATATATACGCTCGCATATTATTACTACCGATTCTAGAATTTAAAATATTTACAAAAAAATTATAAATATTTGGCATTAAAAATAAACAAAATACGCCTATAAAAAATAAACAAATCAATTTGTTTTTTTTGTTCAAAAAATTTTTTAAATAATATAAATATATATAACTTAACGCAACAATAATTACCAATAAAAAACCCCACCTTGCTTTAGAATAATACGCAGAAATTAAGCTCATCATCAGTAATAAAAGCATTTTAAATATATTTTTCTTTTTGAAATAAAAAAATGCAAATGGAAAATTAATTAAAATAAAATATGGAATAAGAGTAGAATATTCAAAAAAACAATTACACCTAAAACTAGAAGAATCAATATTATAATCAATATTAAATAAATTTCTATTCAAAAAAACTATTGGTGTATTATTTCTAAATGAAATTACACCAAAAATAGTTAATATAAATAGAATTAATAAATTTAAAAACGCTATTTTTCCACAATCAATATAAGAGTATCTTTTTTCCAAAAATATACAAAATATAAATGAACCTAAAATCCAAATAAAAGCTGTATTAATAGCAGCAAAGACTCTTTCATATCCAGTAAATCCCGTAATTACTACTAAAATAGTTGATAGAATTTGAATTATTCCTAAAATTAATAAAGGTAAAACTTGTTTAAGAAATTTTATTTTGCCTATATTAAAAAATAAATAAAAAATTTCTACAACAAAAAACAGTTCCTTTTTTACTAGAACTAAAGGCCACAAGTAAAGCAATGGATTTGACAAAACGTTAAATCTTAATTTCATATAATTAATCCTTAGATTCAAACAATCTCGATACTATAGCTATCAGGCTATTATTAAATTGATTAGTTTTTGATACATAATCACTTTTAATAATTTTATATCCATTAATTGCATTAAGAAGATCATTAACATTTTCTATTAAAATGATATTTACACCATATTCAATTAATTCTCTTGTAAAAATCAATTGATGATCATTAATATGTTCATTAAATCTTGACTGTCTAGGAACAACAATTGGTGTTTTTCCAATTGATAATGCATCAATAAAACTTGCGGGGCCACCATGAGTTATAATTATTCGTGCATCTTCGTAATATTTTTTCATTTCTTGCCAAGGTAACAAATCAAAATATTTGCAATGCTTAGGTAGATATTTAGAATATCCACGTTGAATAATTACTTCTTCATTGATTTTTCCTTCACCAACTAAATCATCTATCGCCTTTACTAATCTATCAAAAGGTTGCTCATGAGTTCCTACTGTAACAAAAATCATCTTTCATACCTCTAAAATAATCTACCGATATACTTTGCATTAGGATATACTTTAAGCATTTTTTCCCATTGTACAAAAAATTCATCAGCATATTTATAGCAAAATCTACCGGATTTAGTATCTTTATCAATACGGTCAAACACTTCTACATAAATACATTTACAATGAAAAAATTTTTTTCCAAGCCAAAAAAAAGGGATAGAAATAGCTGCACCTGATGAGATGATAATGTCAGGCTTTTCTTTTCTTAAAATTTTCCATGCTAAAAAGAAATTTCTAAATAAATTCCAATAATTTCCATTTGTTGGATAATGACACCAATATTTTCTCTCATTTTCTAATTGGCTTTTAGCATCAATTTTATTAAATGTAACCCAAAATCTATCATGCCCTTCCCAAAACTTTTTAAGTAGCATCATATGTGTTAGATGTCCACCAGATGATGTTGGAATGCATATTTTTGCGTTTTCAAATGATACATTTTGTTTCTTTTTCATAATATTATATTTCTATCTCCTTTTGAACATTAACAAATATTTGTACTCGAAATACATTTCAATTTTTTTTACTCAGCCCCCTTACCAGTTAATACAACCCAAAAAGTCTTAAAGATTAAACCTAAATCATGGAATAATCCTTGTTTATTTTGGATATAATCTAAATCCATACGTACCATTTCTTCAAATGTAGTATTTGATCTACCATTAGCCTGCCATTCACCAGATAAGCCTTGAGGTACAAGTAATCTATCTAATTGTTCACGTGTATATTTTTCAACTTCTGAAGGTAATGCACAACGTGGGCCAATAATAGACATATCGCCTTTTAAGATATTAACTAATTGAGGTAATTCATCAATAGATGTCTTTCTAATGAATTTTCCAAATTTAGTAATTCTAGGATCATTCTTCATTTTGAATGTAACTCCACCTTCAATTTCATTTTGATCTCTTAAATCCGATAACAATGCATCTGCATTTACTACCATCGATCTAAATTTATAGAATTTAAATACTTTACCATCTTTACCTACTCTTTTAGAAACATAAATCATAGGTCCTTTAGAAGTACATTTAACTAAAATACCAGTAATAATCATTAATGGAGATAAAACGATTAATGCAAGTAAGGAAGCAAAGATATCAAACGATCTTTTCCAAAATGCATACCATTTACCTTTTCTAGGTTCAATTATATGAGGAATATTAATACCTCTCATAACTTTACCTACCGGATATTTATCATTTTGATCTTTAATTAAAATATAATCTCTAGTTTCATCTTTTAAAATAGATCTACCAGTAACTGAGTCACCATATATATCTAATAATGTCTTGTTAGTAGCAAGTGCATTACTACCATCATTATTAACTTCTATTTCTTCATTAGTCTTTTTATTGTTAGTCATTTTATACCCCAATCATAAAAGGTCATAATAATCCTTTATATCATAATAGTCATTTAAACTTCGTATTAATTATATATAATTAAAGGCATCATTACAACTTTAATAACGAAAAGCAAAATTTAAATTAAGAATAATGGCTATTAATATTCATATTTAT
>AUXO017558988.1_pt1 | contig 20504 bp, 25 predicted proteins | sample 768731 | NCBI WGS metagenome assembly AUXO01 (sample SAMN02715735, study PRJNA202380) | gut metagenome | biome: sheep rumen | host: Ovis aries | place: New Zealand: Palmerston North
AATCACGTGTTTGCCACTACAAGGTCTTTCAACTGTCAATTCAGTATACCCGTTTGGAATATTAATAAATTCCAGCCCTCGGAAACTTTATGTGTTTATATTTATTGTACCAACATGTCAAAGATCAAATTTAAGTAGCCCGTAGGGGAATCGGACCCCTCTTGGCAGGTTGAAAACCTGTAGTCCTTACCGATAGACGAACGGGCCAAGTTTATATTTTAATAATATTAGATTTCAAATATTATTTATATATTAATAATATAGTAACCTAAATTTTTATTTCAAATATTTTAAGAAAAATTTTAAAGAATTTTTTATAACGCTTTATAAAAAAAAATCTCCAGAATTTTGTTTCTGGAGATCTTACTTTATATTATATGTACTGATAATTTCAATTTATATTTCAGTATAACCAGAAACTTTATTTAAACCCAATCCACAAGGTTCACCTGAAAAAGATGATCCAAAAATAACTTCAATATGTTGACTGAGTTGCATCATAATAATTTCTGTTTACTTAATATTATTTTTTAATGTTTTCTAAATTTAAATAATTATAATAATAAAATTGTAAAATAGACAAAAAATTTCAATTTTTTTTTCTAATTTTTTTTAAATGATTTACTATATCTTATATTTAAAGAAATTTATTTTTATATATAGAAATACATATTAAAATATACAATAAATGTTTAAGCCTTTATTAAGAACATTACCTACATTGTCTGGAAATTTTACTTTAGTTTGTAAAGTAAATGATTTTAATCAATTATCATCAAAAGAATACGAAGTATATATTAGAGATGCTTCATTGGTGCCTTTACAGAATAAATTGTTTAATAAAGACATTAATGTTAATTTAGCAAAAGATCAATATGAATATTCAATAAAGAAGTTTTATAAGACATATTCAAATATATTCTATAAAGAAAACTATCCATATAACAAAAATGATTTTATGGAATTGGATGAATATGAAGTCAATTATGTTAATGATAGTAGAAATAAAGATTATGAATTTGGATGTAAAAGACTTTATTATAGTCAGAACAATTATCAGTTTATGTTTTATGCACCATTTTATATTGATGACGTAAATGATTTGCCAGATTATTTTTACATTATTGTTAAGTTCAATAATACTTTAGAAAAAACCATTAAGATAATGATAGATAAAAAAGATTCTTCAAATTATCTTAGATTGTTTTTACGTAAATATGTTGAGCAATTGGATAATAATGTAATTTATTGTTTGCCTGATTCAAAACAAGCAACCTATTTTGGAATTGACGTTAATAAAGGTGGATTAGTTAAATATGTAGATAATGTATTTGGAAACTTATATAATAATCAGAATACAATCAATAATTTTGATTATACTATTTGTGGTGGTTTTGAACGTCATAAATTGATTATGAAGCAAATTATACCAATTAGTTTTGCAATTAACATAAATGACTTCTTAAATTATCATGAATTAGATTTCTTTAATTTTAATACACTTAACATAAAAGGATTTTATTACAAAGATAATGTTAAGATAGACTTTTATGATTTTAATATAGATTATACCCATTTATATCAAAAGTATCTTAAATATAATAGTTCAACAGGAAAATATCAAATGGATTTTGGATATGATGGAGATAAGAAAATAGATATTATGAATGTTTCATATCCATCATTAAATGAATCTAAATATGTTAAGTATAGATTTACTAATAAAATAACACCTAAATATTGTAGATTCAAATTGCAGCAATCAGAAGATGATAATCCATATATCATAAATATGAGTTATGGTTTTTCTAATTTACAAAATCCTAATAAAAGATATGGAGAATTCCCAACATTATTTAAAGACATATTTCCAATATCAATTGTTAAGAATAATAACATGATATTGCCTATAAATGATTATAAGAAAGAATATGAAGCAGATGAAGCAAACTTAAATAAGTATATAAAACTTATGACAAATTTCTATTCTGCTTGGTATACTATTTTTGACGAAAACGAAGACATATTTAGCAATAAGAAAAATTGGTCTGATGTAGATAACAATTATGCATATTATAAAGGAATATTATATAAATTAGGAAATGATACTATTGGTAGAAATGATATTGATAAATTTGGTGTATTCTTAAATATTAAAATGAATTATATAAGTAATACTTCTGTACTTAATGACATTTTAGTTGGAAAATATATATTAAGTAATACAAATTTGAATAATAGTATTAAAATATATGAAATAGATACGAATTTATCAGATCGTAATACAAGTAGTTTTACATTAAGTACAACATTTAATTATAATGAAAGTAATCCTGAGGATAGTTATTATTCATTAGTATTTGATTTGGATAATAAGCCTATAAATATATTTAGTATTAATAGAACTAATAAGAAATCAAATCATATTCAATATTTTAACTATAATATAATGCCTTATAGTACAGAATGGTATTCAAATTTATATAAAGTAGGATCTAAAAATTCTTCTTATCTTTTATATAATGAAAAAATGAAAAAGGATCCTTATGGAACATTTATATTAGACAAGAATTATTATAAAAAGAATACTTATTATGATTTTGATGAAGTAAAGAATATTCTTAAAAATATATTAGGACCACAGATATTTGATCATTTATTTGAAGATGAATTTAACTTAATGAAAATCAATGGATATAAATTGATTGATATATATAATCCTATTAACTTATATCAAAAATATAATATAAATGGAGAAGAACATTATAAAGTAATTTTAGAAAGTAATGAAATTAGTAATATTTATGATTCATTAATGCATCCTTGGTATTTGACTACTGCATTTTCTACTGAAAAGATAAAGATAGATGAATTATATGATAATCTTAATGATAACACACAATATTATTCAGATTTTAGAATATTTGAATATAGAAACTTTATTAATCAAAATGACTTATTTTATTTCTTAAAGAATAAGTTTATAGAAAAAGCAGTATGGCCTACAAAACTATTAGCAACATCATTAACTGATATATTAAAAGAAGCAACAGATTTAACAGATAGTACTCAAGTTAAATTCTTAATGTATACAAAAACATTATTAATGCAAAATAAGAATTATACTTATTTCAATAATATGCCAATGCTTCCGTTATTGATTAATAATATGTCATCATTAAAAGTATATAATTATAATCCTTATAGTAATGAAAGTGTTAAGATAGTAAATTATTTTACAGAAGATAATTCGGTTATTGATAATAATATATATGTAGATACATATAATCTTAATAAGTATATTGTATTATATAATTCAATCAATACTGATAATCAAATTAAATATATAAAATCAAATTCTATTGAAACACAAGAACTTAATAAATATATTAAGTCATTAAATTTAAACAAGAAATATTCAAAGATTAATTATATATCAAATGATGAAGAAGACATATATGAAAAGAAAACATTCTATTCAAATATAATCAATAGAGATCATATTGAACAATATATAAAGAAACTTTTAAAGAATGAAAACATATTTGATGAAACATTAGAAATAAAGAGAAGAAGATTGTTAGATGTATTGTATGTTAAAGAACGTGTATGGTATATAGATACTAATAATAAGATATCTATAAAGGATAGATATGTATTATTATATGATTATTTATTGAATATATATAATGAACATATAGATGAAATCAATAATAATTCTAATAAATATGATAATCTTATAGCATTACTTACATTATATAATTCATCTAATGAAAGTAATGATAATACATTTGAAAACGAATATCTTATCAAACTTATATCAAAGAAACGTAATGCAAATGATTTATTTATAATATCATTAAGTAACGATGTAACTATAGAAGTGAATTTGGTTTTCTTGAAGACATTCATTAAACTTAATGATGATTTATTAAAAATATTGAATAATGATAAATGCTATTTATACTTATATTCAAGAATTAACAATAAAGAAAACAATCAAACATGGAATATTCATAATTCAAATACAACATACAATATAAATTATGAAATTAAAAATATTGATGATTGCTTAAGTCCATTGTTTTCTAATGTTTGGATGAATTCTACTGATGTAGATCTTATTCGTAGCATGATATATAACAATAAGATCAATAATAATAAGATTAATACAAATAATGATAATTTCTTTATTGACTTAGGCTCAAAAGTAGATCAATATGTTTCAAGTAAATGTACAGTAAGTATAATAAATAATGAATTTGATAAATTCAATATAAATAGAATTGAATCTAATAATCAAATATATAATGCAGTATTGACATTAAAAGATTTTGACAAAACATATTATTATGAAAAATTTATTCCTTCATTAGGAGTATCATTATATAGTATTTATGATATAAATCATGTCAATTTAGATTCTTATGATCAATATTTGAATGATTCAATAAATAGTTATGAATATGACAGTGATAATAATTTGAATATTGTTAAGACTAATAATCATACATATGCATTCTATATGTTAAACGTTGCATTAGATAATACTAATAATTCATTTAATATTAATAATTCATTTGATATATCTGCATCATTCTCATCAATAAATGGAAAACATATCATAACTGGAAATATAATTAATGAAGAAAATAATATATATAATGAAGAGAATAACATTAATGAACATAAAGATAAATATAATGATCTAAAATATTTAAAATCTGTATTTCCAATAATGCAGCCATTTATGAAATTCAATATATTTAAAGATTTTGCAAACAAATCTAAAAATATTATGTTATTTCCATTAGAAAATGAAATTAACATTAATTATGCATCAAGTATATTAGATAAAGATGATGAATACAAATATTTAATGCTAAAAGAAAATGAAGATGATATTATATATGGTTCAATAATCAAATATTCTAAAGAAAGACGATTGAAGCTTCTTAGATATTTTGGATATATTACTCCTATTATTCAGAAAAAATCAATATTAAATAATATCTGGGAAAACAAGTATATACGAAAAGAAAATAATTCTAATATTGAAAAATATAACATACTATATAATAATACATTAAATATATATAAATATCAGCCAATATATTTATGTAATAAATATGATAGTGTAAATAATGTTGAAATATCACATGAATATATTAATCAATATGAATATAAGCATTTTAATGATAATATGTTATATAACTTACAAGAAGAAATCAATATATCTTTGCCAAATATTGTTGAATACGAAGAGTTAATAAATACATATGAAACTGATGAATATACTTTAAAAATATTTACAGATTATCTAAATAAAGTATTGAATAGTAAGTTAAACACAAATATTATTTTATTTTTATTTAATAAATATAAGGTAAGCTATACATCAGTTCCTTATAAATTAAATTCATCAAAATCAAAAAGATTATATAAAATATCTTATAAATTCAATTTAAAGTAAAATGAAAAGAAACATAAATTTAATGCAGCCTAACGAAGACTTAAATGATTCAATATTTACTGAGGCGCAAAGAGAATATATATTACAAGCATTAGCTAACTTAGGTCAACGAATTGGCATAAAGGGAGATGGTTTAGCATATAAATCATTTAACTTTTTAGACTTATTAAAAAATGATACATTAACATATTCTTCAAACAAATATATAGGATATTTAGAGTATAATAAAAATGAAGAATTAGATCAATATGTTGCAGTATTTGGATTGCATGACATTAAATTAAATACTGATAAGATATTGGAAAACATAACAACATCAAGTATTAACAATATATTATATTTTGATAGAGAATTTAGTTTTACTATTCCTGTTAATGGTATAGAGAAATATTCTAAAGGATCAATTATATCTAATAATGATAATATATTGACTATAATTACTGTTGGTAAGATTATAGGATATGATGATGATGATGAATTTAATTCTATGCTATTATATTATAAATATGATATAATAAACAATAAGATTATATATGCTGCTAAAGTATATCATTTATCTAAAGATAATGATTCTGATTATTTTGTTTTGTTAAGATTAACAGAAAACAGTGAAAAAAATACATCAAAATATTCAAATTTATATGATCTTAATATTAGAATATTTAATGTAAACGTATTAGTAGATAATTATAAAAATTCATTTAAAGAATTATTCTGTTTTGCTAATTATAATAATCCATCATTTTTAGCATTTAATTTTTTACGAACTGAATTTTTAGATATTGATAATTTAGAAGGAACAACTATATATAATACATCTAATTCAATTAATTTTGATTCAAACTCACCAATAAGTATTATATTGAATAATGAATCAAATACTAATTTTTATAATAATGTAACTTTAGAATTAAGTTTCGATACTAATCAAAATGAATTTATATGTATAAATGATAATTTTGAAGAAATTATTAGTTTATATAAGAATGAATATAATTTTTCAAATTTAGAAGAGAACATATTTGAATTCAATTTAGACATTACTGAATTATATAAGAATATGTTCATATTATATAATGAAAAATTCTATATAGAAAATAAAGAACAACTATTTAAACGTATTTTATGTAAGATTTATGAAGAATTAGATGATGAATATAAAGGACGTTTATATATTCCATTAAATTATGACATAAATTATATATGTAATAGTAATGATTCATTAAATATATATTATTCTACTGACATATATATTTTATTGACTAATCTAAATGAAAAACTTGACAAATCATTATACTTAGGAAATTCAAAATATATTATATATGATTATAATGGAATAGATACTGTTAAGTCATATAAGTTTGAAGTAGAATATAATAGTTATTATGAAGATATAATCAATAATGTATATATTAGATTAATATATACGATGCCTTATGTTAATGACGCAGAAAATTGGAATATAAATGGAGAAAATACTAACATAAGAGCTGTTGGTAAAGACGCAGGCAATCCTAATATAATTTTAATGTATTCAAAAGATAAATTGAATACAGACGATAGTTATGTAGTATTGAATGCAATTAAAGATAAAGATGAAATACTTAAATCTGGTTTTATAAGAAAGAAGTTTAAGATTGATCCTAAACTATTTACAAACTTAAATAATCAGAATATATATTGTTATGCTTATGTACCTGCTATAGTAACAGGAAATAAATCAATATTTGAAAATAGTATAATAGTTAATATATGTGATCTTAATTGTTTAGATGAAGATTCATTTATTGAATATTATATAGGTTCAAATATTATAACAATGTGGTATTATGATAAAGAGGATGATGAATTTAAGTTTACATTAGTTACTGATGAATCTGGTGAATATGCTTTACCATTAGGCGCAACAACAAATATCGCAAGTATATTAAGTCGTAATTCATTATCTTCTATAAATACTAATGACATAATAATACTTAATGCTAAGCTTTCAAAATTGGCACATGAAAGCTTAGGAATCAATTCTTTACATTATGAAATATTAAGAAATAAGACTGCTATAGAATATAATGAAGGTGAAACAAAAGTACCTGATGAAGAATATCAATATTATAATAACTTAAATGCAATTATTGAATATACTGACAATCTTAAGATTAATGAAAATACAGTTCAGTATAGTCAAAATGAAAAATATTTACCAGATGTAAATTCATTAGATACTACTAACATATTATATCCAAAATATGAAATAGTAGAAAATTATGTTGAAGGAACAACTGAACATATTAAAGAAGTAATTGAAGCAACATTAGTAAATGAAGAAATCATATCTATTAATATAAACAATAATGGAGATGTTATTTTCAGTGATGAAATACGTCAAAAATTACAAGATATAATTGTTCCTACTACAGAAACAGAAACAGTTAAAGTATCATATAAGACGATTAAAAATGAATCTAATGAAAACTATAATGAATATGTATTTAATTCAAATGTTCCTACATTAGATTTAAAAGAAGTATTCGTTAGAAACATGAACAATCTTAATAGATTAAATGTAATTTCTTTAGATAAAGATGGAAAGTCTTATAATGCATATCTTGGCACTTCATATGATGAATATAATAAATCAACATTCCATATTTCATCAATAAATAAGAATATTAATGTTGGTTCTTCTACATTAATAGATGAAGTAAACAGAGAAAACTTTAATGTACATGATAATATATCTGTTGATTTTAATAACATATATATGAATCCTAAATATGTATTTTCTTCTCATAAGTCTCAGATAGTAGAATTTATAAATAATTCCAATAAATATGGAATGGGAACTGAATGGCTTACTGATGAATTATACACAGGATATATTGATGATATTGATCAAACAGATTTAAATAAGTTAAATGATAATACAGTATTAGTACAACGTTCTAATCAGTCTTATTTCAATATTAATGAAATTAGACGTGTTGGTGCAGTTGCTTTTGGTAAGTTACCAGATTATTCATTTGATGCAGTTCATGCTCCTTATATGCGTAAGTATTTATATGATGATACAGACTTTAAACGATTTGGAGTATGTATTAATACTATTATGAATCATATGTTTAATGTGGATATATCTAAATACGATAATATAAGAATATTCCATGGGGGAAACAAAATGATTGTATTAGGTGAATTCGAAGAATTAAATATTAATAAACTTAAGACAGATATTCCTTACTTCTTCATATTACTTAATGATGAAGTTGCATGTGAACGTAAAGGAATGTTAGTAACTTCTGAAAATTTAGATGTAACATATGAAACGTATACAATAGGAAAACGTGTTTCTCAAGAAGGAACAACAGTAAATGTTACTGGCATTAATATTTATGTAGAATTTGGAAAACATAATAGAACAGGATTTAATTATATAGAATGTAATGAAAACTTAGAATTATATGTAAGCGGTGGTACTTCATCTGAAATGATTATTAATCCTGATGTAACGATACCAAAATATTTCTGGTATTGTAGTAATATTCCAATTTCACTTGAAGATATTGAAAGATTTAATACAAACAGAACTATTGATATTGTAATTAATGATATTGATAATCATGATGGTGGATGGAGAATATTGACAGATTCATTACCAAATACTGTTGTTCCAAGTACACAGCCATTAGATCCATCTGATGGAAAGACAATCTGGGAAGGTGATGGATTATATAACTATATAATATTCCCTGTTGATTGGAGTAGATATGAAGAAGATGGAAGCTCATATTATCTTGTAATACCTGAAGAATTAAATGTTAAAGATACAATTAATAATATTGTGCCATATACATTAGTTGAAGATCATGTACAATTACTTGGTCATTATTATAAGATACTTGAAAGCCAAGCACCTTGGTATGAGTTTACATATACAATATATAAGCCTTTTGAACATGAATAATACTAAGATATTTATAGTATGCATAAATAAGAATACGTCATTAGAAATTGCAAAAAACATTATAAAGAATAATGATGATTTATCAATTATTCCATTATTCTCTACAGATGTTTCTTATAAAAATGAAATTAATGAAAATTATATAAATTATTTAAATGTAAATACTGTTAATTTATCATATAAGAATAATGCGTTATTATATATATTGACAAATAATTATATATCTTATGGAATAACATTAGATGATTTCTATAATAATGATATAGCATATATGGATATAAAAGAATATAACAATATTCCTGATGTTATATTCAATAAATATAACATATTGACTATATGGATTGATTCTAAAAAACATAATCACTTAGATTACATTATGAATATAGAATTGAAATATTTTAATGAAAGACTTAAGAACGTTGATTATATGTATTTTATAGATAATGATAATTCTATATATAATGTAATTTCAAAATATTACGAATCAAATGAAGATGAACGTATTCAGCTAATTAAAGAAAATACTTAAATTTGTAAAATAAATTGAATTAAAATTTTTATATTATCTATTTTTAAATATTAAATAGAAATATATTAGAGGCGAATCAATATGAATAACGACAATATAGGAGTTAGTGGAAGGGAAATAATGCCTGAAGAATCTGACGGAATGGGAATTAAAGGTCAATGGATTAATAAAAGAACGGGTCAGACAATTAATGTTCGTAATGCTGTACAAGATGGAAATTCAATGATTATTATTTCAGACAAAGGACAGATTCCTATGGAAGTATTCTCAAGAGATTATATTCAAGGATCAAATGAAATATATAATGAGCAAGGACAAGTAATAGGTCAAGAACAATTTACAGCTCAAGATATTAACCCACAAGCAGCAGAATTCAATTATCAACAATATGCTGATGCACCACAAGTACCTGATGAAGATCCTAATGAAAAAATAATTAAGAAGATATTTGATAAGTTATCAACATATCCTGAAGCAGTTATAGATATCAAATGGGATGATTTTCCAGAAGCTCAACTTAAGACATTAACAGATTTCTTAGATATAGATTTAGATTCAATATCTAAATACATATTAAAGAATTATTTGAATGAAGATAAACTTGCTGAATCAATTTCTAAAATGCTAAAAGAACGATTAAGCAAATAATTTATACTAAATATAATTTTATTGAGTAACAATGGATAATCTCTCTAATGAAAAAGAATTTACTGAGCAAATTTTGAATTTAACTGGAAATATTTCGAAAGCACAAGCATATATAAAAGAAAACTATCATATTGATTCTGAATATGATTCTGAAAATGATTTATTATATATTTGGTCAAAGAATGTAAATGAAAGTTTGAATCTTGCTGCTGCTAAAGAATATGTTACAGAAGAAATAGGAGAAGAATTTGTTAATATAATCTATGGAATGAAACAATAACTTAGAATCCTCATAGAATGTAAGATAACAATCATAATATATAATTATAATATCTTCTATTTATAATGCTTAGATAAAGGACAAAATAATTGCCAAGGAGGTTTTTAATATCTCCTTGGCAAAAATATTTTTTTACATTTTATATAATATCCAATATTCCTTTTAACTTATTAGATTCAGCTTGTATCTTATTTTCTGCTAATGAAATATTTTTAGAAATATTATAGTCATTATAATTATTAAATATATTCAGTATGTCTTGTGGATATGATTCTTTTTCTAAAACTACAAGTTTACGATTAAAATTAAAATGATCTTCAATATCTTCTAAACTTTTATTAATATGACCTGCATATTTTTTAGAATTAATCAAATTATATAAATAATTATGAACTGCTATTGGATTCTTATAATCTAATGTTAAGTCTAATTCTTTAGGTGATACTTTATACTTTCTGTCTGATTTTGATTTTTTAACGAATATTGGATATATATTATCACCAGCATCTCCTCGAATTATCTTATCAATAACAATATCTTTCGGATTAATTTTATTTGTCTCTTTTGACTTAGATTTTATATGTTCTAATAATTCTTCATTGATATTGAATTCATTATTGAACAAAAAATTAAAATCTTCTTCAGGAAAATCTTCAATAAACAATCCATTATCTGCATTCCACCATGCTGTAAAGCATTTATTAGAATCTATATGAACTAATTGTTTTAAGTCATTATCCTTTGTCCAAATAATACAGTTTGTGCCTTGTGAATTCAAATAAGTAGACCAATGATAGCACCAGTCATCACCTTCTACATTATTTTCTTGACATGCAGTTATACCACATTCTTTAAGATTTGAAATAAATTCTCCATAAGACTGAAATAAAAGTTCCCAGTTAATATCATCTGACTTAACACGATTTTCTTTATATCCTACTGGTTCACCTTCTTCTTCACATTCTCTTACTAAATAATCAGGTATTTCTACGTTACTTCGCCAAGAACCGCCGTCTGCTACAAATATTACATTATCTATATCTGGAAAATTCTTTAAAACGATGTTAATTGACTTAATCATTAAAAGTTTAAGTTCCTGGTTTAATTCATAATCATCTGCGAATCTATTATTCAAAACTGATAATCTACTCATTAATAGCCAGTTACCATCAACAATTAATGTTAACTTACTTTTTGGCATAATTAATTACATCATATATTTATATAAATATAGTACTTTGTAAAAAATTATTAATTAACTTTCCATTCAATAAGATTTTCTGCAATAAATGAACGCCAGCCTTCAGAATTCAAATCATAATAACGAATATTAGAATCTGTGATTTCATAACCAGTTCCTTTAGGAGAATTCTCTTCTCCCATGACTTCAATATTCAATGTTCCTTTGGCTACACGTTCATCGCCATTCTTTTTCTTATACTTAAACTCTACAACACCATTATGTAATGCTTTCTTAAAATCTTCAATATTAATATTTTCCATATCTTATTATAAATTTATTTAATTACTTTTTTAATACTACGTTCAGAAATATTATGATTAACATATCCTGTAGAAAGAACTTCAGCATCAAAATAATGACCATCAATTTTAAGTACTTTACATTCTTCTTGAATTGGCTCAGCCAAACCACCTTCGGTACAATAAACAGTCATTAAAATTATATCTCCAACTTTAACCGGATTTCCTTTACGGTCTTTCATATTATAATTCAACCTTAATAGATTTTGTAAATACTAATTCAAATTTGCCAGAAGAAAACTCATTTACATCCTCCCATTTAATTGGGTCAATAAATAAATAACTCAAGTTATCTTTACCGAATGATCTAATCCAATATTCATCACAATTTTTACTATTCCAATTATCGAAGTTTTCATTACATTTGCAAACTCCAACACCTTCAACACATTCACCTTCAACACTTACTGCTGTAAATCTCATAACTTATAAATTTAAATATTATATAAATAATATAGTATAAGTTTAAAAAAATTCAAAATAAAAGCAGATAGATATGAAATCTACCTGCATATACTAACGTTGTTAATCTTCTAAATTATTCAGCAACGATAGAATCAATTGCAACTGAATCAATAGCTGCAGAATCAACTGCGAAGCTATCAACAAGTACAGTATCTGTTGCTGTGCTATCTACTGCTGTACTATTAGAACCACAATTACAACTTGTGATTGACATAGTAAGCATAGTTGCAAAAATAAAGCCAAAAATAAACTTTTTCATTTTACAATCTATTTTAATATATTTTACAAATAAATAGACTATACTATATATAGCCTATTCTATAAATAATAAATATTTTAATTTATAATATCTGTATTTAATGTACTCTATGTGGATGTCCGTAATTATGTGGTTTATGTTGTGGACGTCTATTCATATTATTATTATTTCCATGTTTTCCGAACTTTTGCCTTGGAGAATTATACCTATTCATATGATTATGTGGTCTATTATTTGGTCTAAAATGTGGTCTATCATAACCTCTATAAGTTCCTGGTCTAAATCTATAATCATTATGAGATGGCCTAAAGTAAGGTCTATATCTTAAATGATTAAATGGTCTACTATATGATTTTATATACCAATAATCATTATACCAATAAGGATAATAATATAATCCATCATAAAAATAATAAAGAATAGAGCCATTATAATAATATGGAGTTCCATATCTAATTACAATATCAAAACTAATATTTGATCTTACTTCATATTGAGATGCTTCTATATATATGTCATTTTGAGTAGTAGCATATTCAATAGGAGTACATGATAGATTAAACAATAATGTTAAACCTATGACAATATTAATTATTTTCTGACATAACTTCTTCATAAATATCTGCGAATACTTTAGCACGTTTAATAGAATCTATAACAATCTGTTTTTCAGGTACGAGCATTTTATTATTAAGAGTTCCATATACATAAAACTGTGTTGCACAATGTTGTATTAATTCTTCTTTATTCATATTTAATCATTTATATATTTGAAATTAGGATCAAATGGTTTCTTAGGTAATTCTTCATAATATTGATGCATCTCTCTCCATTGTTGAATAGTCTTAACATTTTTATAATCATGAGCCTTTAATGCATCCCATTTCTCAGAATAATGATTCCAAAGTTTGTCCTCAGATAAAAATAATATTGATTTATAAATATATTGATATAATTTATCATCAGAATAATCTATGCAATACTTATGTAATGTTTTTCCTGTTTTTGTATTATAAAAAACATATCCATACCAAGAAGTATCACGTGTTACAGTTGAATAATAAATAAAGACTTTATCATACTTTCCTTCATTATATTTGTTATACGTTAAATCATAAATAATACAATTAACCTTTGCACGATTAAATTTATCTATTTCTTCAATATGTATTTGATTATTTTTATCATTAAGCGGTGTTATAATTCCATAACTTGAAAATTTCGCATAATCTCTCATTCTACCATTTCCAAATAATGCATTCAAAATATATGCAGATTTTTGTTTAAAATTGTCAAAAGTACAATAATTTATTGCCAAATTAATATCATAACTATTCATATATTAAATTTTATAATTTTATTCTCTTTCATTAAGAAGGATATCTAACTTATTAATTATCCAATCAGTATTATCCATATTAAGATGATTTGTCTTCATTAATTCAGATCTTACATAATTCAATACTGTTGATTTCATTACGCGTTTAGGATGTTTTTCTTTAATCTTATCATATATGTCTAAAATACTATCTTCAATAGATAACATATTTACATCCTTATCGTAATCATTTTGATATACACTTTTATAAAGATATGCGAAATGCTGCCAAATATATTCCTTATAAAAGTCTATCTTATCTTCAGGAAAATCTTTTAATTTGATATAATCTTGAATAAAAACTGATAATTCGTTATATTGTTCTTTATCTTCTATATACTTAAAATAAAATAAAGATATTTTAGAATTTGCATAATTATCTACATCATTAATTACATCATAAATTTTTGATTTAAAAATATCAATTTTAAATATAGATTCTAAAACATCATCTGTACCATTCCAATAAAATAATAAAGGAACACCATTTTTGTTTATGTTTAAAAGTTTATTATCATTAATAATATTAATTGAGACTAATGAGTCTTTCATAATTAAATTAAATATTTTATTACAAAATAGTAAACTATCTTTAAAAAATCAATAAATGTATCTGAATTATATTATTCAGATACATTTCTATTTAAATTAAACTTTAAATTAGTTAATAGGATATCTCTTAGTAATTACGTTTCCATAATAATCACATGCTTGATAGATAATCTCGCATTTATCATTAGGAATATTTAATTTAGCAATCTTCTGATTACCTGGAAGTATGTAAGACTGATGAACTTTACCATCATAAAGTACAGCAATATACTTCATATAAACAGGTACAATATATTCTTCTGTAGCTGATGTCATAATAAATGGAATATCATCTCCATAGAATTTCATACCTTGCTGTAAACGAGTAATTCCATATTTTCCAGCTTCAAATAAAAGAATAGGTTCTGTAAGTCTCCATGCAGGTCTTCCATCAAATACAGCTTTAAATGAAGCAGTCTTACTATTAAGGAAGTTATTAACACGTGCCATTATGCCTGAACCTGTAATATTACTTAACTTACCATAATCCTTTAAAATCTGATTTACACTATTTGTAAGCTCAGAAAGATTTGTAATAATACCGCCTTCACCTTGTAATTCTACATAACCAATAAGTGTATTTGTAGTATCATATACAGCAAGTTTTCCAACTGTAGTATCCCAAGTTACATTAACAGTAGTAACTTTAGGCATCTTACTTTTAACAAAATCTACGATTTTATTTACAATACCATCAAAATTATGTAAATTCCAATTTACATTCATTTGATCTAACAAATACATTTGCTTATAGTTAAGAGGATTAATAGTAACAGTTGTTATATCATAGCCAGATACAACTGCATTATTTCCATTATCCCACATTACACGAAGAGCTTGTTTCTGTAATTTGTTTCTTTGTGAATATACTCCATTATAGAAATCTTGAATAATTTTCAAAGATCCATTAAGAACATTTTCAGTATTTCCTGCTGATATATTATTTATAAGATATCTGAATCTACCAAATATATTTTGTGCATTAGCATCAGCAGATTGTGTCTGACCACTTAAACTCATGCCAGCATCCCAAAGATTTTGATATCCAAATTTTGTATAATCAAAATGAATTTGTTCAATTCCTTCTGGATAAACAGTTGCATTAGCTTCATAAAGATAAGTCATATTATCTGTTTCTCCACGTGTCATTCCATTACCATGTTTTCCTATAGCAAATGTGATTACATGGTCTGAAGGAGTTACGTCACTAAGTTTGACAGGAGATTCTTCACCAGTACTATTAACTAATGCGAAATCCATATAAGTTGCATCAACTTTTAAAGGATTAAGTGTAAAATAGATTTTACCAGCATTGCCTACACCATTAATAAGATAACTATTCTTACCACTATTCCAAACTGGATCACCAGATATTTCTTTAGCAAGAAGAACGTTACCATTAGGATCTGCATTATAGTCACTTCCGTTTATAGGGAATTCTGGAATACCTGTTTTATTTTCGCCAACATAAGCAGCTAAAAATCCAGGATTAAATCCAGGAAGATTAATAGTTCCTACGACACGATCCAAAGTTTCTTGAACAATAACGCCAGTTACTGCATTCTTTAATACATTATTAAGATTATATATTGATTCCTCCAATGCAGAAATACGAATCTTAATATCATTTATTGCAGTTTCGTTATTATTTACTTTTAAGTTAAGATTATTGTAATCTTCCTTTAAAGTATTAAGATCATTCTTTAATACATTAATTTCATTAGTATTATTTAAGATAGTACTATCATATTTTGCAAGTAATCCATCCATTGCAACTAATTGACTATCAATTGTACTAATATCCATTCTAATTAAAGTTAATTCATCGTCAATACGATCACTACATGAAGTCAAAGATGTAAATCCTGTACAGAACATCAATGACATTACAATAAATAAAATAAACTTTTTCATCTTTTTCAAATATTTTTCTTAATTTTTGTTAAATAATGTTTTTATAGTTTCAATTTAAAATTTAAATTTCAGTTTAAATATAAACTTTTTATTTTAAGAATTATAATAAATTAGTAAAATAACATAACAAATTCAATCATTTATTAACATAGATTAATAAATGACTGAAAAAATGTTTAAATATGTATATTTAATTATTTATTTCAAAGTATAATGGATTAAATGATGTTCTATATTCTTCATCTAATATAGATACATTATATACTTTTGTATCATATAGAATTTCTTCATTATGATTTGAAGTATGCAAATGCCCATGAATACAATATGTAGGCTTATATTTCTTAATTACTTCTCTTATGACATAACTACCTATATGATTATTTGGTGTCATTGATTCAAAACATTGATCGCTGCATCCATAAGGAGCATCATGAGAAAGCAATATATCAATATGTCTATCTGTAGGAACAGTATTTTTTATGATCCTCCGTTGTTCTTTTTCATCTGGCATAAAAGCCCAATTAAAAAACTTATGACATAAAGGAGTTCCATAAATTGTTATGCCATTAATAGTTACACATTCGTTTTCAAGATATATAATATTTGTTTTATTTATTAATGTACGAAATTCATCAGGTTTCTTTTCTAAATAAAAATCATGATTGCCTCCTATCAAAACAATGTTCTTACAATTGATTTCTTTTGTCCACGGAATAAAATCTTCTTCATACCATTCTTTTGATAGTTTCATACTTTTCTGAGACCATAAATCAACTGTGTCGCCTGCTATAAGTAATACATCTACATCTTTAATCTTATCATCAAGATCATATGAATATAACATACCGTGCAAATCAGAAATAGCGCAAAATTTCATGATATTAAATTATTAAGATTTATTTATTAAATAGTATTAGATTCATATAAATTTAATCAATCCAATCATATTGTTTCAAAAACCAATTAAGCATCTTCTTATAATCATGATTCATAAATCCTGGAGATTCATATATAATATCAAATGTTTTAGTGTCAAAATGATATAATCCTGTCAACTTGCATTTATCATTAACAAACTTTTTATATGTATGTCGTTTGACAATCATACAATAAAGATCATCATTCTCATCATATTTCGTTGGCTGAAATACATACGGACCACATTTGATTGAATTTGTCTTACTTAACATATGATTATATAAAATTAAAGAATAATTTTTTCGCCTGTCTGAAATGGATTTAATTTTAAACCGAGAGACCAATTCCAATCCTTATATCCAATATAGAATTCAGCATTAGTTGGCTTATGTATGATTCGCATTGCAATCTTATTATCTCTAAGATCTTTTCCAATCTTTTCCTCAGCTGTCTTAAGAAGATCATTAAATAGATCTTTAACATCCTCTATATTATTTGGAGAATTCTTATGGAATCCTTCATCCCATTCTACAATCCTATAAACTACTGTTGTAGGATAACCATAAAACTCCTTAACTTCAAAATCATTAGAATTAAACAATATTGTCATATTTAAATGAATTTAATTAAACTTCCAAAATTTAAAAGTATAACTTGTAACAGTCTCAGATACTAAGTGAAAGTTATTATCACCAGCCTTATCTCTTTTTATAAGTTCTTCCAAAATCTCTTGTGTTGAGTAATTTGATAATTCGTAATTTATTTTCATTAAATATTTGTTGTTTTATTACTATCCATTGAAATAATCTTACCTGTAGACCAATCAGTCATAACCTTATGAGTAAACTTTTCATCATGCATTGTTGAAAGATAAAATAATGCTTTTGTTTCTTTAGGTGGTTCAATACCGTTAATTGAAAACCAAGGTTCATCAACTTTAAATCTTATCCATCTAAAATTAAAGTTTCCATAAGTTCCTGTATTTTCATAATTATCCTTAATAAGGGTTTCAATAACCAACTTCATTTTTTCTTTTGAAGAAAAAATTCCAACAAACATTCCAGTTCCTCTAATTAATGCATACATAATGAAATCGTCTTTTAATTAAATTCAATTTCTACCCAACCTAAAGAATCACAATAGTAATAATGATCATTAATTATGATAATATCGCTAATAGAAAGACTGTGTCCTTTATAATCAATTGGATGATTAATATTCAACTTAATAAACAACTTCTCAAGAACTTTAAAAATATTCGTTTCTTTTGTTTTAATATATCCTTCATATACAGTTTTGTAATAATCAAGATGTACTCTATCAATCGTCTTTAATCTATGAAATGCATAACGCATATAAATATTTTCCTGAACTTCAGTATTTGGAAACGGAATTTGTAAAACTGTATACTTCATAATTAATATTTATTTGATTACAAATATAATATAGAATATTATTTAAAAAATTCAAATATTATTCATAAAATTATTATATTTTTTTAGATATTACAAATGATTGATAAACCCAGTATTTAATATTATATTTGTCAACCATATATTTCCAATTTGAAATAGGATGTTTAGTATCTCCATTTAAACAAGTTTTTGTATCTTTAAATACAACTAACTTATCATTATTAGTCCACACTAATATTGGAGCATCAATATTAGCAGGTTCACGTGTTGCATTATTCCAAATAAAATCTGAAGTCATTGAATATATTCTGGCTTAAGTTTTACAATATCTGAATTGCTTCTCCATGCCTTTGTTATTTTCTTACTGAATTTAATATTATGACTTTGATGTTGGTCCCATCTATATTCATTACAATACAATCTTCCATCATCATATTCTACAAGAACCTCACAATAAAAATGACCAGCTCCATGTGAGAATGCATTCCTAAAATCCTTAACAGTTCCACACCGATATGTTTTGTCTGATTTTGGAACAAGAATTAATACTTCATCCCCTACTTCAATAATATTTCCTATATTATCTCTATAATCCATAATATTATAATATTTAATAACACATATATATTCTTATTCCACTAATTATACAACCCATTAATGCTATTATAATCCAATAGCATCTCATCCAAATTTCATCAATTATTCCTGTTCTTTTATATGATGTATATCCAGTATATATAAATAAAATAGCAGCAAGTAAAAATACAATAAAACAAGTTATAGCAAACGTCATATTAGATTAATTAGTATTTTTATTAATTGAATTTCTTAATTCATTATAATCATCTACATGCATATAAGCACCACAGTCATAATCTTCTTCTCGAGGATCATCATCATTAATGTCATCAAAATAATAGCAATCTTTTGTTGGATCAAAATCCAAACAATCCGGAAACTTATTCTGTCCACCATGAATGCATACTTGGCATCTTACTAAAAGTTTCTTCGACAATTCTTCTCTTTTATATTCCATGTATTGTTTCAAATTCTTTAATTATATTTTCATTAAATTCTGTTATAATTAAAAACTTATATTTTTTATTTTTCCAATCATTTTCAGAAACA
>AUXO015586269.1_pt1 | contig 20503 bp, 18 predicted proteins | sample 768731 | NCBI WGS metagenome assembly AUXO01 (sample SAMN02715735, study PRJNA202380) | gut metagenome | biome: sheep rumen | host: Ovis aries | place: New Zealand: Palmerston North
GCTAAAAACCAAACTGGCTTAAATAGTTTAAGAGCCTTTACTCCATAAGAATACAGAGGCCCGAACGTGCCGTTCATACCCTTCTGCTCCCCGACAACACTGTAATCGTTACACGGGAAGCCAAATGCTAAAGCATCAATAGGGGCAAGCTGTGACATATCGAACTTGCGGACATCACCATGATACACTGTTTCAGGAGCATCAGGACAGATGTTGTGAGTATAAGTTTTGCAAGTGTTCTCATCATAGTCATTTGCCCACTGATGAACTATTTTATATTCAGGATCTCCAATATCAGCATTAGTTGCTCCCCAAGCTAATCCGCCTGGACCGCAAAACAGTTCTCCTAACCGATAAATCACTTGTTACCACCTGTACCTTTCATAATTTCGTTCCTTTTTTCAAGCAAAAAATCAACATAGAGCTGAACAAGATCCAGCTCACTGGAATTCAGCTTGTCCAACCCTTTTAACCTAATTATAGGATTTATATCAGTTTCACTTATGTAATCAGCTTCCAACAGGAATTCAAACGGGTGTATTTCTAACGCCTTAGCTATTTCACATAGATTTTTCCAGTTTGGATTCTGCCGAGTTCCGTTTTCAATTTTAAACAGCTCACTGTCGCTTATACCGCTGAGGGAGGCAAGTTTCTTGAGGGAATAACCGGCTTTCTCCCTACGCTGTTTAATGAACACTCCAATATCCGCCACTAACATCACCTCGTCTTTATATTATAGCATATTTGCTGCCATATGTCAATAGGTTTCATTTGTTTTGCTGCCACATGGAAACAAGGCAAAGAAAGTGGAAGTTCATGATAAACTTCCACTTTTTACAACTATAAACTATTCATTCTTAAAGATTAATACTACTGTTCCACATTTCAAATCCCTGCCGCAGATCTTCATCTGCTATAATATCATTCACATCTGTATCTCCGCTAGAAATAATTCTATTTATATGTGCATCCTTGATAAAGTCACATATATTTCTAACATCTCTTGCATTAGCGAAGTTTTCAAGTTTACAGAACAATGTGAAATACTGTTCTGAAATATCTGCAAAATTAGAACAAAGAGTATAGTCCTCTTTCTCTAACATAGATTTCAAAATAAGAGTACAATCATCTGCTCCGTAATTAGGAAATCTTATTGTTACAGGGAAACGTGAGCGTAATCCTTCGTTCGAGTCAACTAGTTTTTCTATAAGTCGTTCGTATCCAGCTAGAATAATAATGGTAGAATCTCTGTTTTCTTCTGAAAAAGCAAGCAAATACTCTATAACTTCTTTTTTATAGTCACTCCCATTGCCGTATGAGTCGTTATATGCAAGCGAATACGCTTCGTCAATAAAGATCACACCATTCTTGCCTTCTTCAAACGCCTTTGCAGCCTTTTCTTGAGATTGTCCCATAAATCCAGCAATCAAATCCTTTGCAGTACAGTATTTAAAACGCTTGGATGCTACTAGTCCCATGGCATAAGCTGCTTCTGCAAATAATTTACCAGCAGTTGTTTTACCCGTTCCTGGTGAACCGACAAATCTCATATGACTTTTATTGACTACATGAGTAGGTCTAATCTGTTTATATTTGATTTGATTGTATGACTTTCTAAGCCAATCTTTAAGCTCTTTCCAACCAATATAAGAATCTATACTATCAAGTATTTCATTGATTGATCGTTCACCTGACTGACTCTCAATAATTTCTTGGTGTTCCTTTGGAATATCTGAGGGCAAAAGGGTGTGCTTATCCTCAATACTATCAGAGCGTTTTGTTCGCTTATAACAGTTTTCCTTCATCAAACGAAGCAATCTTTCAACATCGCCAGCATTTCCATAGTCCTGTTTTGTTGATCTCGTCTGATACCAATTATCAAACAGAAGAGCGAGCTGATTGATACAGTCATCAGAGTAGTTTCTGTTATTTTTACTTGCAATCGACTTGAAAATATCCAGTAGCTGATCAGGTGTATAATCTTCAATTGTATAAGTTCTTGTTCTTCTGCCTAGTCCCTTATCTTTTCGTAAAAATTCGTCATATCTATCTGGATACACACAAAACACACAAGTTAATTTCTTGTTTTCAGACATAGGATTAAGCAGCGAATGTATGATTTCACTTGGACAATTGTGCGCTTCATCAATGCATAACATAGTATTGTAATTAACCGCATCTTTGATTTTTTCAGTAATTTGCTGTAATGTAGTATTTTCAGGATTACTTATCATTATAGGTGGAGCACCACTCATTATATTCGCAACACCAAGAGCCTTACATAACAGTTTGACGATAGTTGTTTTACCTGTTCCAGGATTTCCTTTAAAGATAAGATGTTCAAGATTGTCAATGTCATCAATCTGTATTCCATCTTCTTGCTGCATCTGTCTATAATCAATGTAGTCATCAATTATTTTAACTCCGATTTCGCCAAGTCCTGGGTAGGTTAGCAATTCTTTATTTACAGATTCTCTTGTAACCTTTTCCAACTTATATGCATCATCAGTGAAATCAGCCTTTATAATTGTGTGTGCATCACCTCTTGATTGTGCGTTGATAATTAGTTTCTTTTCAATTAAATTGTCCTTAACAAATCTACCGTTGCTAAAGTCTCTTCGATTTCTAGCTTGATATACATTATCCATAAAGGTGCGAATTGAGCCTTCATCTAATTCATCAGATAGAGAATATCCATGTTCAGAAAGCACATCGAAGAAGATTTTTGTTAAAACATCAGGGGTATAATCGGGTATCGTAATTATCCTCTTGATCCTGTCAGCTAATCCCTGATTCATTTTAAATAAACCTCGTACTCCGTCAACAGAATCTACAGTTGAGCAACGATAACCTGCAAAAATCACAACAACGTGCCGAGAATCATCAGTCATTGCATTTACAAGCGTATTTATCGCTTCTTGTGCAAATGTTCCTGCATTACTACCGTCATTATAGTCCTTACACAAGTCATATGCCTCGTCAATAAAAAGGATCCCATTTTCAGCTTTGTCAAGCATATTATGTACCTTAATAGCTGTTCCACCAATTACATCAGCAATTAAGTCACTTCTATATGCTTTTACGATATGCCCAATAGAAAGCAACCCATAATCTCTCATTAGTCTGCCTATCTGAGTAATTATTGTTGATTTGCCAGTTCCCGGACTACCTTCAAGCATAAGATGTGGGAGCTTGTTCGAGGTTGGATAAGACTTATTAGCATTACCGTTGATTCTTTCAACCAAAAGAGTTTTTTGGTTGAAATATGGATTGGTAAACAACGAACTTTTATCCGGCATATTGCTGCCAAACAACTCCTCCAATTCAGCTACAACGGTTTCCCAACCATGACGGCTTTTTAAAGTTTCCCATGGATTAAAATCATAATCAGATATATTGCAGTCTAAGAGTTTTTCAATGAAACTATCGTTCAATTCTGTTTCAAACGAATTACGAATAATACGCTCCATCTTGGAATTCAAAGAACGAAGAGTTAAGTTTTTATCATAACTTTGCTTTCCGTTTATCGAACTAACAATATAACTGATCTTTTCGGCGGCCACCTCGATACCTTCAGGAAAGGATAAGCCATTATAGATTTGATGGAATTGAAGAAGATAGAATATTTCATCTCTGCCATAATTTCCAATTCTAAAGACTCTTCCTTCTTTGGGAATATAGTCGTTTGAAGACGCACCCGGCGTATAAAAATATTCAATTATACCGCTTTGCTTTAAGAGCATAAAGAAATTCTGATCGTTTTCAGCAGTAAGGTCTGGGTGGATAAAAATCAAAAGATTATTCTTTCTCCAGTGATCATGAATTACTTGAGCATATCTTGTCCTAGACTCTTCTGTCTGCAAGAAATTGTTTATATCAGTAAATATAACAGCAGAACGATACTCATCATTATTCATAAAAGCTTGACATTCACCATAAAATACCGATTCCAGTAGATTTTTTTGCTGATAAACTATTGTATCTGATGAGCAGTTTGACTGTTTTACAACTTGCGATGAGTCTGGACTGCCAGAAACTTTTTTTCTAGGTTTTCCAAATGTAATTATGTTTCCGCTTACTGAAGCATTTGTCTGCTGTTTAGTAGATACATTTGAATTTCCGCTTTTAGGCGGCTGACCATATTTTTTTATATATGCTTCCTTGGCTTCTTGAATACTATAATAAGCCGATTGATCATCCAACACATACTTACCTAGTGCATTTGAGGAATCATAAAAAACAATATTATCAAATCCATTCTCCCTCAATATATCGGCAAGAGCAACAAAAAACTCTCGAAAACATAGATCTTTTGATATTACACAATCTGTAACGTTTCCATGCAGAAGAATACAACTAGAATTAGTATTGTCATTTAGTATATCGGAAAACAAACCCATTCAAATCGCTCCATTCTGTATTAATTTATTCTCTGAACCTCGTCAAGATTAGACGCACTTATATTGGTAGAAGACTTACCTCTATTAGTACAAGAAATATGTATATTCAAGGTGTTCTCAATAAGCTGACGTATGCTATCTTGTCTAGTAGCATCCTCCATACCGCTAACCGAGTTTGTTCCATAATTATGAACATCAACTCTAATGCCATCTGATGATGGAGTAAGAACGACGGTTACTTTTTCATTTGAAATACTATTAACATAGTTTATATGTATTGCATTTCCTTCCTCGTCTCGCTCATAAGCATAACCTTCCATTTCAAATCCCTGTGATTTCATTGCGGAAGTTATATCAGTAGCTGTGTCATTTTCAGTGTAAGCATACAGCAGCTTTGTGGCTGATATTCTAGTAACTTCGTCTATGTCAGTTTTTATTTCATCAAGATCATGAGTAAATGATATTAATTCAGCAAGATTAGATGAAGTTAAACCCTTTTCTATATTTGAAAGCCTATCTGCGATTGCGGCAAAAATCTCTGGTGAAAAACGAGTAAGGTCTTCCTCATAAGATTCCTGCTTGTAATCAAAAGTAAAATGCTTTAGCGATTGTATTTTGGCATTAAGAAGAATGACTTTTGATTCTATCATATCAAGCAGTGAATACTGTTTTTCCCTTTTAATAAGAGCATTAGCTAAGTAATCATAACAGTCTATCGTTATCGTTGACGCTTTAGAATACGCATTATCAAACATATTCTGATTGTAATAATCAATTGCCGCATTAAGTTCTGCTACGAAAGAGTTGGTGACTTCACCAAGTTCAGCTTCAATAGCCATAATAGCAGCTTTTGCTGTTTCAATTTGCTTTTTAGCGTACTCTTTCTTTCTCAAATCGTCGTTGGCTTCTGTTTGTAATGATGCGATAACCGCTTTACCCTGTTCAATTGTATGCTTCATATTAGAAAACGATGCCATTATAGAATTAGAATATTCTGATTGAAGCTGTTCGGATGTCTTAGACCATTCTGAAAGAAGATCAGAACTTCTTCTTTCAAATGTTCTGAGAAGTTCAACCATATTAGCACTGGCAGTCTGTTGATTCTCTTCCACTTCTCTTGCTGCTAATGACAATTCGGAAGCAAACCTCAAATTAATCTTATTCCGTGTTTCAGCTTGTCTTGCTTGTAATGAGTTGAAACTAGAAATAACCTCATTTATTCTCCGTCTTTCTTCTTCGTTTTTTCTGGCGAGTTCAGCTGCTCGTCTTCTTTCTTGCTCTTTTCTTATAGCTTCACTCTTCTGGTGTGTATTTGAAGCATATTCAATAAGTTTTGCCGTTCCATAAACCGCACCAGCTATAGTTGCACCTGCAATAAGTACGGGTGCAGCGGCTAATGCTAAAACAGCAGCACCAATGATACCTGTTCCGTCCGCACTCATAGTATAATCCTCCTTAAATATTCACGCTGTATTTTGATGTTAGGGTTGCTAGATTCTCATCTGAACTAATCGTGTTTAAGATATTCAGTGAGAATTGTCGATCTTGCTGTACAGGGATACTGTCTCCCTTTGGCAACAGTTTAATATTCAAACCACTATCATGAAACAACTTACTGATTTTTGTTGATACTGTTTCAGGAAGGTAGTCTGTATCAAACTGTATATATACTTGCAATGATACCGTGTCTTTAGTTCTTATAGGTAATATATACAGTTTACACAAATCAGTTTTGCCACCAGCATAGTTTTTTTCATAAATAAGAATTCTTTCTTCACGATAGTCAGGTTTAGAAATAGAATCCGTGCATTGCTCATTAACTAGAAAGTTATCATAATAGTAAGCATAACCGTTAGTTTTACTGTTTTCTTCGTTAACTTTTCCGAACTGGACAAATCTAAAAGAATAGTTTTGGCTAGTCATCACTTGATCAGCAACACTTTTAATCTGAGCCAAGTAATTATAACAGTCACAAGCAGATAATGCGTAAGAAATACAAGTGTTGAGCTTTTTAGGAATCAAATCAAGTTTTTGTATTTCTTTATCAAGCAACAAAGAAGGGGAAATACTAGATCCTTGGCATTGAGAAAGCCAACCATCTACACCACCTTGAATATTGTTCCTATGATTGAGCAACAAAGACTGCAAATCACTGTATAGCAAGTCTGACCAATAGTCAATGTCAATTTCAGATAGTTCTAAATCAACTTCGCCATTTTCGAGTAACTGTCTATGAGATGAAACTATTTCATCTATAGCTTTAATTTTTGCATCATATATAACAAACATTGACTCGAGCTCTCGAACTTTAGCTTGTGTATCATCTGTTAATCTCTTTACAAACATACAGGCACAATCAGCTTTAGCTAAAGCGAGAGAATATAGTTCGTCATTCAGCAGATTCTCGGCTTCTAGACCAGCGTCAATATATCTTTGCAGAGCATGGGGATAGAATAAATCTACTGGAACTTGGCAAGCAAGCTGTATATTCTGATTAAGCTCTTGTATTGTTTGCTGAGCAAGAGAACGAACTTTAGCATTCTCTGATTTCTTTTGATTCAAGTAAGCTTCTTGATCTTGAATAATCTGCTGTATTTGGGATTCAAGTTCTCTCTCATATGAATTGACCTGTTTAATTAAAGCCTCATACTTTTCCTTCATTTTATCAGTTTCATAGAGATAGGCATCACATAGTGATTTTTCAAGTTTCTTAAAACGTGACGAGAAATCTTTTTGCTGCATTGCTGTGGATTGAGCAAAATCAGATTTTATCTTTTTCAGTTCATTTGAAAGCCGTGTTTCATACTCTTTCTCCAACTGAGATATTTCTGAATTAGCTCGTTGTATTTCTCGCTTTAAACGTTCGATCTCAACATTGTTATCAGCCATATTAACCTCACGATGTGATATTATTAAACCGATTATTCGTATCTTTTTGTCTTGATGAAATAAGTGCTTTCAATTTGGTTTCAATACGACTCTTCATATCCTTTGCATCGAGCAATAAAGCATCTATTCCATCTTGTGTTTCATACATTTCAAGAGTGGATATATCTATTTGCAATTCAGCTAAAATATCATTTAATCGCTTTTGAAAAACACTAAGCTCTGTTGTAGACTCACGTTGGACTATTTCAGCTTTATGCAAAAGATCCATTGTATGTGTTATTTCATCAGTGACTTCTGTCTTTTTAGATTCAGCATCGCTCAACTCTTTTTTTAGACGCTCAAGAGAAGTTTTCTTCTCTTGTTCTAAACGTTTTTGCTCTTCGATTCCACGAGTAAGTTCATTTATTTGATTATCAGCTGTTTTTATAAACTCACCAGTATAATCTTTATCAATGAGTTGTGAGATGAGCGTTTTTAATCTTTCAATTTCAACTTTAGATGCATCGTCATCAACTTTTGGAGTATTTGTTCCACTCTGTCTAAGTTTTGATAATAAATCATCTATTTGTAGATTTTGCTGTTCAACTTTTCTCTGCAATCTATCACGGTCATCAACAGCATTTGATAAATCCAGTTTTAATTTATCTATGGTTTCGTTTAAAGAATCAATCAGCTGAGAATCTACCTTCGGCGGCTCCACTGGTTCAGGTATAGGAGGAAAAGGATCATCCGTACCAGGATCTTCTTCCTCGTCCTCCTCATACTCAATTGTTGATACTACCATACAATCATATTCATCAACAAATATTGTCATTGTCTGTGTGTCAACAGGAATCGAAAAATCATCATATTCTTTCTTGTTTTCATCATAAAATGCACAAGGGAACTCCTCTTGTAACCTGGATTCAAAAACAATCTCTATATGTTCCTCAAGTGTAAAGTCTTTTGTTGTGATAACAATGAAAGTATTACCGTTACTATCGAAAGTGTTAAGCGCAAAACCAGTACAGGCATCTGAGAAGTCACTCAAAGTGTCGATTTTTGATAATTCAACTCTCCATAATAAGCCATTATAATCTATAAGCAAATCAACATCATCGAGAATGGGTAAAATAAACTTACAGTTGTTGCCTGGTGATTGATGTGTTATCATACTTTTCCTCCTTTATTAATAGATTCTTTTAGTAAAAGCCATTCGTTTCTCGCATCTTTATTAGGAATACCATATAAATATAAAAAGCCATCTTTTTTCATAGTAATTGTTTTTCTTTCAATTACAGTTGAATAAAACTCTTTATATCTATCAGTGAACAGGTGGATACGTTGATTGGAAGACCCACGAAAAGGTAAGTCATCGTTTAACTCTTCAATATATCTTCCATCAATTAAAACATCAATTTTCCTTAATATAAGAGAGATCGCTTCTGATTTCATCTGTTCGAGTTCTTCTAAGGTGTAACCTGAATAAATGATAATACCTTTATTTATTTTAGTGACTAATGCACATAATGATTCTGCTTGTAAAAATGGTTCTCCGCCACTAATGGTTATACCCTCAAGTTCATCATTTGTATTAACTAGATTAGCGATTGTTTTGACACTAAGGCTGTATTGAGCCGATGAAGATGTATTCCAATCCACTGCAATACAGCCTGGACAGTTCCTGTTACAACCGTGAAGCCAAAGCAATAGGCGCGGAGCTGGACCTAATAGTGAATCACTATCTGTAGTCATCTTATCTATGTTTAAGCGGCTCATTTTCCAGCTCTCTCCATCAATCTAGAATACCAATCTCTACCACGCTGTCCGCATTCATCTCTAATCTTATCCCTGATTATACCAGTTTGTTGATTTAACCTGTCTCTACGCTGTTTCAAAAGATTACAGATGTCACCTGTAGTGTTTCGCAAAGAAATCAGCTGATCATAGGTGTTCTTATCAACTCTAAGAAAATCATTACGATCATTTAATCTTGAAATAATTCTTCTAATTTCAGTGTCATAAGGACGAATTTCCTCAAGTTTTGCGTGACAGAGATCCGCAGCAGTAAATGAACGATAATGAAGATTAATATAGTAATCAAATCGTTCAGAAAGAAGTCTCCTGTTACAGTTCATTTCAGCGTTGGAGTAAACAATTTCAGTTGCTTCAAGTAGTTCTGCAAGATTTTCACTCCAACTAAGATCCACATTTATAGTTTCCCCTGATTTAATCGTAGAGAAGGATCGCTTCTTATGTGAACGATAAGTTCTTGCGTTTGAAGCCAGTCTCTTATTCTGTTCAGATGATTGAATTTTAACATCACCTGAATCAGCAAGAGTACTAAGCTTTGTTCCGAAGTTTTGTCTAGTTACAGTTCTTGAATTTGAAGAATAGCTTCTGTTAGGCTGATAACCACTATTTGACCGTTGCTGAGGCCTTGAACCGTAATTATAGTTTGATGATGAGTTCCTGTTTGAAGATCTATAATTTGATTTGCAGGCACAAACAATAAGACCGATGATTCCAAGCCAAAATCCCCATGCAAATCCGTGATTTTCAGAGTCGGGATAACGCTTGCTGCTGACAATAGATTTGCAGATTGCACCAATAATAATTCTAATAATTATAAAAGCAACAATCTTAAAAACGCTTGATTGCATAATCTCAGACCATTCCATAGCCTTCTCCTTTACTTTGCAATGTAATATTTTCCATTTATACGTTCTATAAGATTCATTTTTATCAGGAACTCAATCTTTTTTTTTGCATTCTTTTCAGAATGAACATGAAGTTGCCTATATATTTGTTTGATTGTAGCTCCGTTCTCTGATAAAGAGATGATATCCAATACGTCTGTAGCTGTTTTAAGCTTTTTTGTGCCAATATCAGAGCCTAAATCAAAGAGAGTTGCCCTCAATTCAGGATTTAAACTATTAAACACTACAGAAGTATATCTTGTATCGTTTAAAAGTGCAAAAGAGGCATCATCTCCCATTCCCTTTTCCTTTAGAAGCCTTATTAAGGAAGCAAGCTGTTCCATCATGTTACTTTCAGAAACAAAGAATGATAATTGTATCATAAGATTTACTCTTGGATTAACCTCCAATTCATTTACAAGAAAATCTTCTGGACCATCACTCATTAAAACAAATGAAATATACTCATTCACTCCTTTTTTTAAAAAAAAGTCAGTATTTTCAATAGTAACAAAAGTAGCTTGGTTAGCCGGACCATCATGATCATAAATGGAAATGGTTTCACATTTATTATTCATATTAAGTCCGACTATTGCTCCATCACCTACATGAAATAATATATATCTTCCGTCAGGATGAAATGCGGCACATAATAACGTTGCTGAATAACTAAGCAAATCATTTCCACTTTTGTTAGCAAGAGTATTTAATGTACTTAATATCTCATGTAGAATGAATTCTCCTGTTGTTTCCCTATCCAAATCATAAAGAAGATCAAATTTTTCTGCTATAAAGTCTCCGGCAATCCTAGAGGATAATTCAGAACCAATAGCTGCGTTACTATAAGATCCCGCACCATCACTTAATGTGATAACTTTTACACCTGATTTATCGGAAAAAGTATAGTAAACATTGTCTTCACAACCTTTGCCTTTCTTTATGTGTCTTAAGCCAGTTTCTTTATACGTGATAGCTGAAAAAAGGCTATTATTTTTCATATCATCACTCCTAATATACATTAATTTCAAAAAATATCATTTATTGTTGGATCATCTAACTTGTGTGCGTGATTAGTGTACCCCCATATTGCACGGAAAACAGAACTAATGACCTCTGAATTCTTACAAATTGAAACATGATGATTATTATCTAGTCCAGTTAATTCAGTTACCGTCTTTATATTGTAATTATCATCAGTTGGAAATGCAAATACAGCTAATTGATTTTTTGATACTTGCTGATGAATATAAACTCTACTAAATAAATAGAATTCTTCATCTCGCTTGTTCAATTCATCAAAACTATCCGATAGTATCTTTCCATTTGAAATTATAAACAGCACGGGCATATAATACTTTGTACGTGGTCTTTGATTCGTATAGATCTTTTTTCTAAATTCTAATTGAGCTATAGCTACTTTTAATCCAAAACCCATCAATGATGTACCATTACAATGTATATGAAGATTTTTCCCCTTGTTTTCGTGGGCTTTGATTTCTCTCATTTTTTCTATTATATTTACACGGTTATTGAATGTTATTATTGAAAGCTCAACCGCATTACTTGCCGCTCTATCTAGTAACATAGTACCATATAGTTTTTCAATAGATTCGCTTATCAGCGTTTCTTTTGATGTCATGACATTTGATGTGTCAATTAGCAAAATAATTGGAAGTCGTTTAGATTGATTAAGGAGTTCAACCTTGTTTTCTCCATACGATGATAAATCATTGTTGGCAATTAAATCGCTTAGTAGATGTTCCATAAATATGGCTCCTTTTGCATCATTCTATCAAAAAGTAAATATTGAAATGCTTGTCCCAAACAGTTGTAGTTTTTACAATATGAGGAAAATGATTAAATTTTCATTTGAGATATTCTAAAAATGTATTTCATATTTGTATGAGGTGTCAATCAATAATCTCAAAGTCCATGCAATGATCACGAGCATACCTCTCAGCGTAGGAGGCGGCTTTGCATTTTACGGTGCATTTTTCGAAGGAGTTTAAGGGTTTGCAGAAAATAGCCAAAATGCCAATATACGTAACGCTGTCAGGAATTGTAATGCTATCAAGACTCGAACAGTTTGAAAAGGCTTCAGAACCTATACTCGTCAAGCCGTCGGGTAGAATAATGCTTTCAAGGCTTGAACATCCCTTAAAAGCCCCATCGCCGATTCTCTTAACGTTGTTCGGAATAGTGATGCTTCTAAGTTTAGAACAGCCGAAAAATGCATGATAGCTGATTTCCGTCAAACTGTATGGAAGCTCTATGCTTTCAAGACTTGTACAATTCTGGAAAGCATTTGAGTATATCTTCTTCAAGCCGTCGGGCAATGTTATACTTATGATTTTATCACAATTCAAAAAAGCATTTTCACCAATGACCGTCACCCCATCAGGTACAACTATTTTGCTCTCATTCGTCTTGCAGTTAGTCAGTACACATTCGCCGTTCCTGTCTTCGGTGTCAAACCGTTTATCCGACACAAGCAAGGCTAATTTCATGTCATGTGTAAAACGAGCAGACTCATCTGTCAACTTAAAAAGGTCGAAAGTTCACTCGCCTCATGGGGCGGCTGACTATCGAAATGAGTCTCCGTATTTTTCAATTTCATCAGCTGAGCGACCTCACGTTCAAGCATATCAACACGTTGGATAAGCTGTTCAAATTGATTTTCACTTATCATTACTCATACCTCATTCACATATATTCCTAACTATATACTACCTGATAATCCGTTATTTATCTCTTAGAGGACATTTTGACATAGAAGTGAATTTTGCATTACTCTGGCAAGATGAAAAAATTTTCAAAATCATCAAACCATTTGCCGCCATTCTCAACGATTATTACATGACTAGAGTCAGACAGCCCCGTTATGTCACGAAGAATATTATAATTGCACTCATTTCCAATCGCAAAAGAAATAACATGTAGTCGATCAAGCATAACTTCACTTTTTATTTTTTCAATTGACATTGTCAAACAATCTCGATCATTATCAATATTTTTAGAATCATTTGTCTGTCCATCTGAAAAAACTAAGATAACAGGTGAGTAATACTTTTGACGAAATGGTTTTTGTTGTAAGTAATTACTTATTGTTTGCTTTACACAGTCTAAAGTTGTTACTAATGCAAAACCTAATCGTGATGAACCATTAAACTCCAAATCTAATAAGTAATCCGGTTCTATGTTCCCACCATTCTTCAAAAATGATATTTCATCATTAAAAGACATAATAAAGACATCTGGATCTGATCTAACTTCTGCAATATATTTGAAGACCTTATTCAATGCATAGAATAGCATTTCTCTATTCATTATCATAGAGCCAGAATTATCAACTAGAATAAAAATAGGAATTTTAACCCTTCTGTTGAATTCCTCTTTGGCGAATTCTGGATTTCCAAGTAAGTCGGATAGTTTATAACGCATTTAAATCACCAACTTTAAATAAATGTGAAAGCACTGCCGTTGATAAGCCATATTAAGACAGTGCTTTCACGACAAAAGTAATCACTTCATATCTTTGAACGAAATTTTATTGAGAGCGTTTGTACCTGTTTTAGAACTTGAAATAATAATAGATGAAGTAACCTTAAAGAAATTAGCAAGTTCTGCTGCATTATTAACCTTTGTAACATGTTTATCATCGTTGAGCCCAGTCAATTCGACCATTAACGAGTGATCACATCTGTTTCCTACTTCTACCGAAATAACCACAAGTCGATTGGCAGCTACTTCCTGTTTGATGTACTGCTTACTATAAGTCATCGCAGCTGTTTCCTGTGCTTGTACGGTAGCATCATAGCATTCAGGCTTTCCATCAGAAACAATAAACAAAATGGGGGAATAATATTTGATTACCGGCTTAGAATTCTTATAAACTTTCTTTCTTGCTTCTAACTGACCAATAGCAACTTTAAGTGCTAAGCCCGTTAATGTTACACCATCACAATGGAAGTTTAGATTTCTTCCTCTTGCTTCCTGAGTTGTAATTTCCCTCATCTTTTCAAGAATCTCAATTTCACTGTTAAATGTCATAACAGAAAGCTCTGTAGCTTGACTAGCTTCGTCATCGTTAAGAATAGCAGTATATAACGATTCAACAGACTGCTTAAGCAGAGATTCATAATTTGACATAGAACCAGACGTATCAACAAGAATAATTGCTGGCAGTCTCTTGTTCACATTCCATTCATCTACCTTCTTCTCCCCATACTTAGAGAGATCACTATTACCGAGCAAATCGCTCACTGCAATTTTCGCCATAACTAAATCCTCCTTTGCCCAAAAGTATTATTCACTGGGCAATTTTTATTTGATATTTTTCCAATCAATGTTTCCTTTTCCGCTTGAACTAAACCTCTTAAGTAAATCCTCCAAACTTCCTCCAGTAATATCAACCGTTCCTTGAGACTGTACATGTTTTCTATATTCTGAAGGCTTGAATTTTCCACTTTCAGGATCTGATTTAACCATTTCCGGTAAACACTCTTGGTATCTAACCATAGTATTTAGCCACACAATAGCGGGTTTTCTATCTTTTTCGTGAAAATAAGAACCATTTCCATTAAACGAGTTCCAAAACAATTCCTTTACAAACCGTGGAAAATGACTAATAATTATATGCCAAACGCTTCCTCTAATATCTTCCTCTGCGGCTTTGTTACCTGCTTGATAAGGATATAGACCTTTAGCAACATATTCTCTTTCATCATTCACTTGCTGTGCAGCGGCAAAAGGATCTCCGTTTGGAGTAAGCATTTTAAACAGTAACATTTGCATTATCCAAACATCGTCTGCCTTAGTTCTTTTAAAAGAAAACGTTTTGTCATATATATGCTCAGGTGACAGGAACTCAGGAATTCCGACGTTTGAAGGATAGAAGTATTCGGAATCAGCAATTTGAGCAGAATCTAAATCGACAATATATGCCATTTGATTATCACTAAATAATACGTTACCACGATTAATATCACAAAGTATAATATTATTATGATGCATAAAATCAATTAGTTCCGCAAAGTTAACAGCCATAGTCACCTGATGGCTTTTGTTGACATTAGGAATATACTTTTCAAAAGTAGCATAGGAGTACTTTGAGAAGGGCACCGTTCCTTCAAACAGGTTCATAATATAACCTATAGGCTCCTCATGCTCATTAAACAGCATTTTTTCAGGCCAAGCTATGCGCTCCATAATCGGTGTATCTATTCCTTTAAGGAGATTACATTTGGAGCACATAAGAGCTATTTTCTTCATTTTGAGTTCAGAGTTGCTTTCGGCTTTAAAAATCTTTGCACATTTTGTCCCCGAAAAAACCTTGTAGATATATGCCTCTCCGCCGCCACCAACTTCATTTTCAAGTAAAAGAGGAGTCATAGTACCTTTTTGCTTGTAGTATACATACTGTCCAGAAGTCGGAATAGGAGAGGTTAGTTTAACAGGTGCATCACTAAATGGTGCAGGAGGTTTGTCAGCAGGATCCTCAAAAGCAACCATTTGTTTCAACGGATTTGCCAAAAAGCCTTTACCTGTTACATCTCTCTCAAAGATCTTTACATAAGTGCGATCGCTCTGATTGTTTTTGTTTCTATAGTAAACAAACGTGCTGAGACTTCTGTTTACCCCTACAATAAGAATGGAATCAGAAAGATTGCGCTCCTTGATGAACGAACTTATAGAATGATTTTCTTCGGATATTCTTCCAGGCAGAATTGTAAGCATATTGTATCTCTTCAATACATCTAAAGAATCTGCCATCGTTTGCAACCGATCGTCGTCTTTTGCAGCCTTGGTTACATAGTCAACAGCCTCAGAACAAACAACAATTTTTGTTTTAGTTTTTCTAGATGCTTTTAACTCAATAACTTGCCGCAAAATATTTGCAGTCTGATATTTTCTCAAAGCCATATGAGTGAAAATCACATAGTCTCTACTAAGATACTGTCTCTGACGTTCTTCTGCATCACCATTGCCTGTGGGAGGAGAACCACCAGGTCTGTTGGTTCTAGGCTGTTGCGAAGTATTTCGAGGCGGAGTGGTATAATTATTTTGTGAGTTCTGCGTCGTATTTGCCTGCGTTGAATTGCCGCTTGAACGAACCGGAGTGACTCTTACGCCTGTTTTTACGCTCGAAATAATCTGACTAAATCTTGCCAACTTTTGAGGATTTGTTATTGGCATATCCTCAGAAAGTATAATGATATTATTGTCTTTGAGAGCTTGAATAGCCTGATCAACAGTAACACCATACAGATTAGCAAGGGAACGAACTGTATCGCTCACATCAACACTTCCTTTCTCTGCCCATTATTAATCAATGGGTAACTTGGGGTTTACAGTTTCCTTAGTATTATTGACTAATGCACCTCCCTTGACTATTTTCTTCACAAGAATAAATGCACTAGATTTGCTTGAATGCCAGTTATTTTGCTTCAAAGCGTCAACAGTAGCATCATAATCTTGTGTTATGAATAAAGAGCTTCTAGAATCATTTCTAAAGAAGATTAGCTTTTCAATTATCACACGATCTGCATGAATAACCTTTTCGCCACGTTCGTTAGCTCTTTTATCATCTTCATTTCCAACCATTACGATATTCTTTTTCTTTTCTTCATCTTGAATAAATCGAAGAACTTCTATTGCTTTATCAACAACAGCCTTCTCCTTTTTATTATCAATCACTATCCTCTTTAATTCCTCAATAACCACATAAGGAACAAATAAATAACTACTATCTGAGCCTCTTTGACTAATATAAAGATTATAAAAATCTATAAAATGCTCATTTAGTAAGCTACATGTATCAATAAAGATTAGATACCTATTGTCTAAACAATATTTGAGGAATTTCTTTGTATAAGCGAGTTCAGGGTGCTGAATATCGTCTAATTCCTCTAAGCAGTTTTTCTCATTAGAAGATATAATAGGTTCTTCCGATGATGGCTTTAGTTCTTTTTTTTGAATCGGCTGTTTTTGTAAGCCAACATAGTTTTCAATAATTCCGTGCTGAAGCTCGTTGAACTCCGAAAGAACAATAATGCCAAAATGATCTAGAATTTCCTCTTTAAGCAATTCTATAGGTTTGTTTATCGTATTCGATAATTCTATCAAATTCATTTAATCGCCGCCTTATCAACGAAACATGCCACGGATTGCTATATAGATACCAATGATAACTATTATACATGGTCCAACGCCGTTTATCAGTGATAATAAACCCGTAGCTGTTCCAAAAACATTATACTTTAATAAACATCCGATAATCATTCCGCCAATTACGCCAACCGTCACAACATCTATATTGAAATGATGACCAAATCGTACTGCAAGAAATGTTAATAAAGCTCCTCCAACTATTCCGCTTATTATACAACAATGAAGGAAGTCACTGACTATTGCTTGATTAGCTGCAATCCAAACCGCTGCTATAATCAATAGAATAATTGGTATGACTATTCTTATAATCGGATAATACCGTCTAATAAAGTTTCTTATTGCTCGTCTAAATCCAGCTCCACTTCGATATGTAGAAGGAGCATTACCGCTGTTGCTACTGTGATTTGTGGGATCTGCTGTTTCGGAACTTGGTTCAAATCCACTTGAAAAAGGCTTGGTATTATTTGAACGAGTTGATGCCCGTTGTTCTGTGGTGGGTTCTTCAACAGGCACAACGCGCCTTCTTCTTCCTCCTGTATTTCTTTGAACATCATGATGAGGTGGTGATTCACCTAAATCTGATACAACATCAGCAATAAGATACAACCCACAATCATCGCATATCAGAACCGAATCATTGTATTTTCTATCGCATTTAACACATTTTTTCATAAATAATCGCCTACTAAAACATTATATCAACCTGTTCATATCCTTGAGGATTTATTATATAAGCAGAACCGTCTCGAATGCTAACAAGTACATTGGGAGGAATAGGCTCCTGATGCTTCGGAGCAAATTCCACATGATTATGACGCCCAAAACCCATACTCACCTGAGTCCACCAACCTGTTGCAACCATTTTATTAAATATTTCCGTGGCTTCTTCACTTGTTATTCCTAACGATACGAAAGAAGCTCTTGGAGGATTATAGTCTTTCATACCGATTGATTGCAGTGTGTTACCTATCAGTATACTGCGTCCTGCATCTAAAAGCTCATACTTTGACACCGCACTCATATTAACATTATAGTTAATTATTGTATAATCTCTGCTACAATCCTTAAAAATAGCAAGCTCATTTAGTAACAGTTCTACTATATTCCGATGATAATTTGAAGATAATTTAAAAATACATACTTTATTTTCTAATAAACACGAAAACAAAGAACGTTTCCGCAGTCCGGCTTTTTGAAAAGTTCGCACTTCTGAATCAACTTTCCCCCAAAAGTTATTGAACTCCGTAATAGCAGTATTCCATTCGATGGTCAACTTGTTTTCAAACGGATCAATATCTGCGCTTGTTATAGAAGAAAACCAGTCAAGGAAATCATCTTCACCCTTAGAATTAACAAGATGTTCAATGATATTGGCTAAATTAGAATAAGTATAGTAATCATTTGGAAAATAGTCACTTAGCACGTTTAGAAGGATTGACATGATTGTTTGTACGGTTGTGCCAAAAGAATTATTTTTTTGATTATAGCTCGCAACCAATTCGTCCATCATCTGTTCGACCTTGAAATGATCTACATTTTTATCAAACGGAATGTAGGAGTAGGTATGACCAAATATACAGAGATTGTCTTTTATCTTATTATCCTTCATTAAATCCATAATAATGGGAGTTAATGAATCATCAGAATAAAAGCACAAAGTTGGTTTTCTTTTAGTAGCTGACAGCATGATAGTATCCATTAAACTATCTGCTTTGATTTCATACGAAAAAGTGTCGTAAGAAGTTGAATCGCCGCCGCATATGACTACATTTCCCGAATCTGGAACTGCCCCAAAGAGTCGTCTGCTTATCCCATTACGCCGATTATTGTGGTGATGGACAGCTTCAGCCATAAATAAATTTCCTAATATACCCACTATACATCAACCACCTTCGATCCTATTCTCGGAAAATTTAAATTTAAACGGATCATACCCAACTATTTTGACAAATGCCTCTCCTTGCACAAGAGATAGAACATCTCTGTCCAATATACTCTTTCTTTCATAAGGAGGAGAATACGAAAGTGATCCGCCTGCTTGTCTAAACTTATCTTGAACTTTGGCACTTCCAGTTTTTTTCTGCACATATTTTATGCTTTCATCATCGCAGTTAAATGATATTATAGACTGGAAGCCAGATAATATTGTGTTAGCTTCGTGTTCTTTGTAAACAGATTTAATCTGCTCTATTTCCTGTAATCCTCCTATTATGCACACTCCAAGACTCCTTAGTTGTCCTAGTGCTAAGGTCAGATATTCTAACTTAGGAAGTTGAGCAAATTCGTCAAGAAAAATATATGTTTTGCCAATTTTCTTGCTTTGAACTCTTTTTTTAGGTGTTCCGTTTAATATATCTTCATCAATGTAAAAATAATCACAACGATTAGCTATTATATTATCAACGAAATACCTAAATGCGTATGCCTGAGATTTACTTATAGCTGGATTGTAAGCTAGATAAATAACTTGTGATCCATCTCCATGAGCAAATTTTGAAGCTGAAATATACTCTCCGCCATTAAAATCAGAAACACCAAATGCGGCAGAAAACACATCATTGACCATACTTGATATTTCACTTATAACAGCGTATGCAGATTTGTCATTTTCTTCCCGTGGGGGGATATATGATAAGGCGCTTTTAAATTCGTCATACGTCATTAAAAGATCTCGAATCTGCTCATATGTGTCATCGTAATTATATCCGTACCCCTTAACAAAGTTTTTAAAACTCTTATTGTTTAAATTACTGTAATCGCCGCTTTCACTTGCTGAATATAGAAAGTATTTAAAAATACATTCAGTAACTTCTCTTGCAGCATTTGTGAAATAAGGCTCTTTTGATTCTCTTCCTTTATATAAATATTGACACAGTTCCTTGATTCTCATTTCAAGCATATATTCATTGCCTAAGAATGGAATCAGCTCGTCAAATACATTCCATACATACCTATCATCTGTCGCCTTGAGCACAAAATCACTGGATTCAAAGAATGTATTTCGATAATCACCTTTAAGATCAAAGAAAACCACTAAATCATCTTCGCTCATATTTTCTAGTATCTGGCTAGCCAAAGCAAGCATTGTATTTGTTTTCCCTTGTCCAGCACTGCCTAAAAACAGTAAGCCTTTCGTTAAATCATCATCGGTAATCGGAACTGATACATCAGTTTCTTTGAATTTTCCAGGCAAATAATAAGTTTTATGTTTTGATGAACGAAATGAAGGAAATGGGTTTTCAATAGCTACATTGCCTTCGATTATCTTTAGAGAATTATTTCCCATAATCATCTGCCTCCGTGACCGCCTGCACCACCATGACCACCTATACCGCCATGACCGCCTGAGCCACCGTGACCACCTGT
>AUXO013920045.1_pt1 | contig 20497 bp, 10 predicted proteins | sample 768731 | NCBI WGS metagenome assembly AUXO01 (sample SAMN02715735, study PRJNA202380) | gut metagenome | biome: sheep rumen | host: Ovis aries | place: New Zealand: Palmerston North
ACAAACGCGAACAAGAATTAAAAAATCGCAAAGAAGTATTTACCGCCGAGGACATACAAAAATTTTATTACGCTTACAAACATAATATTAGCGAGTATCCAGTTGTAATACTATTCCTTTTAGAAACGGGTATGCGAGAAAGCGAGTTTGCATCTTTGCGAAATAGTAATATTGACCTTAAACAGAACATAATTAACATTGTTGAAACACGTTCAACAAGATTTATAAATAATGACAAGAATAACGGTATTGAAGAGTATGTGAAAGTACCTAAGAATGGCGAAAGTAGATTTATTGTTATGTCTGATTTGTGCCGAGAATGTGTAGAATATATGCAAGAACAAACTAGATTGCACTGTCTGAACAATCAAGATGACCTACTATATCCCACGTTCCGAAATGGCAAGAGAAGAAGTAACGCAACCATGCGTGTTGGCTTCAATTTGGTTTGCGATAAGATGGGTATAGACAGAGATGTGCATTTAACAAAAACAGGACAAATGAAAGGTTTATCAATCAACTCTTTAAGACATACCGCCATCTCTATTGCTAATAGTCAGGCGAATGCAAATATTGTAAATACGGCACTAAAGGTAGGACACAAAGCTATTAATACAGAAAACGTATATACACACGCAACGAAAGATGGAATTAGTTCCGTTGCAACACCATCGCAAGTTATTCTTGATGACTACAAAGAATCAAATTTAGATGATAAAAGTAAAGAATTATATGAATTATATTTAAAACTTAAAGATAAATTCGAAAATTGAGCGCAAAAAGTAAAGGCTATGAAATTAATCATAGCCTTATTAATTAATCTAAATCGTTAAAGAGAGAATACCACGTATCCGCTCCACATATACCGTCAACATCAAGATTATGTTTAGTCTGCCAAGCCTTAACAGCTTTCTTTAAACCATCATCAAATGTGCGGTTCATAGTTCCGTTATAATACCCAAAGCCAGAAAGAACAAATTTGAGAAGATATACTTCATCTTTGATATCGCCAGACTGGATAAACATTTTACTTGCGACAGCTTTGCAAGCACCTAAGAAGTTTACGTTCGATATAGTGAGATTTGCGCCAAACTTGTTATTCGCAATAAATTTCCACACTGCGACAGTAGCGTTCCTAGACTCTCCGCCATAAACGCCATCAACGGCAATTCTGTGTTTGTTAGCCGCAATAATCGTAGTAGAATATGTATCATTGAGATATTGCTGACCCTTCTTTACATTTGCGCTTCCGTCAACCTTCTTTATATCTTCTGTTTTTCCGCCAGTTTCTTTCTTACTGACTTTCTTGTAAAGCTCTTCGAGTTTCGCGCTAGACTGTTTTCCAAACTGACCATCGACCTCAATACCGACTTTCTTCTGAAACTCTTTAACAGCATTTTCCGTAGAACTTCCAAAATCGCCATCCGCGCCATAACTGCCACAAGAAAATCCACAAGCAATAAGTTTTGTCTGCATGTCTTTCACCTTGCTTCCAGTATCGCCAATAGAAAGATAATCTTTATTTGTGTCATAGTCGATATAACAGAAGCATACTATTCTTGAATTACTCCAACTATACGTCTTGACCGCACAGGTATTTCCATTTCTGTCATACTGAATATTAGACGTATTACCTTCTCCGCATTCAAATGTTCTATTGCTTTCATTAATAGATAAAACTCTTCCAATATGAGATTGGCTAAAGATTACAAGCGCACCGATTTTAGGTATACTACCAGTTTTTCCCGCCGCCCTAAATTTATCACGGGTTTCAAATACACTATATCCGCAGTAATTACTTGCTGTCATATTCCAATTTCTTAAAGCCTGTGCCTTCCCAAACTCTTCAAGCTCCATCGCAAATTGATACGTTGCACACCACGGCTGATTTTGACAACCCATAAGTCCCGCATTGTCAACAATCGTACTAAATTTCTGGTTATTAGAACTGCCAACTTCTGTATACGGAATACTAGCATACTCTCTTTCTTTCTTGATAATATTATAAATACTTCCCATATTTCCTCCAAAAAAAAGAAAGGGGCGTTTCCGCCCCGTAATTATTTAATAGTTGCTAAAGATTTGAATGTACCGATTCCCGCAATACCATCAACTTCAAGATTATATTTCTTCTGATATTGTTTAACGGCATTAATAAGCTTATCGCTCATTGTTAATCCATAAGGTTCAATTTTGTTAATATAAAGACCAATCGCCAGAACCAATGTTACATTAGATTTATTATGATTCAAGGATACATAATACTTTTTAAGTGCGGTTTCCAGATTCTTATTCCACTCGCCGTTAACTTCTAAATTACACTTGTAATCATTGTTTAACGCCGTTTGTAGAGCTTTTATAAATGCACGCCTAGTATTATTGCCATAGATACCGTCAACCTCTAATTTCGCCCCAATGTAGTTATTAAGGTGAGTCTGACCGCTCTTAACAAGTCTTGTTTCTGTTGAATCTTTTGTTCCGCTATTGGTCTTAAACGGAAGTCTGTACGCAAAAATAAAGCCATCAATACCTTCTACGAATGGCTGATTACTCTGTATTCTCGCATTAGTTCCGCAATCATATCTTTCATATAGATTTCCCTTTTTATTTCCAAGAATAAAAATATGCCCGTCAAAGAATATGATATCTCCTGCGGCAACATCAGATTTCTTCGTTATTTTCTTACAATTAATACTTTTGAAATAAGATTCTAAATTACCAACATTTCTATTACCGACATTCTTTAAACCAGACTCCCAAAGAACCATATCGACAAATCTGTCGCAAGATACATATTTTTCATTTGGATAATAAAGAGAGGGTAAGAAAGCGGCATTCCCATATTTAAATCCATTCTTCCTTACAAAATCAGATATCTTTTTTGCATTAGCTAAGAACTCTACTGACGTGAAATTCACACTAGATTCTTTAGCTACCTTTACTAATTTATCGAGTGCCTTTGCTGATTTCTCGCCATAAATACCGTCTTGCTCAAGTCCGCTAATTTTCTGTAAAGCAATAACAGATTTCTTTGTATTATTTCCAAATTGACCATCAACAAATCTGCTAACATAACTATAATCTTCGCAATCGCATAAACCGACAAGCATAAGATTTTCCTGTAATTTCTTTACATCGTTTCCAGACGAACCAACTTTTAACTCAACACTTCCAGTTTGGCTACCATCCTCATTTTGTGCATATTGCTTAATCCACGTTGCACAACATACATGTCGAGTCCAGAAGATTCTTGCTTCAACTGGATTACTATATCTGTTGTAATCCGCATATCTCGGATTTAAACAATCAAGTATATGGTCTACAGAGTAGTTTCCATTACAACGCGCAAAGATTCTCTTCGGGGCGTTGCCGCCGCCTAAATGCTGTATTTCGACCCACATCATCTGCGCCTTTACGTCTTTTACGCCGTACTCAATAGCCCGCTTAACATATGCGTTCAATTGTTTCTCTACAAATAATTCTTTCTGACATTTAATACCCACATCCGTAGAAATCAAAGCGGAGAGTGTAGCCGCCTGAGAAGAAGACGGATTCCAACGCATACCAACCCAATCTTTACCCAACATGGATTCAATGCTTGGCGAACATGTATCAATTTTTCTAAACAATGCTTTGTCGGTATTGAAAATTAAATTACATAATTCTCTTGCTTCTCCGCCGTAAAATTGAAAAGCACCGAGTGTACAAGTATGTTCGCCGCTTGTGTTTTTGTAAGGTCTTGTGTAGTCATTCCATCTTCCGTATCCGTATCTCTGACCACCAGTTTCTACGCCAGAGATTACGTTAGCCATAACTAACTTATTATGCTCGTTCATAAACTTCCCCCTTAATTAATTAAAAAAGAAACATTAAATGGTAGCCATGCTCCAACAGGGCAATCATCAAACGCATCACCTTTACTATATCTACTAAATGTTACTTCGCCTGTTGTCTGTACGCTCAACAGCCAATGTCTACTTCCCGCTCCTTGGCATACAAATTGACAAGCCCTAGATGGCATATATCCACTTGTTAAATTAAAAATTATCATCGTATCAGTCATGTCAGACGATTTTAATACTCTATTAGGTGTTACAACGCCACGAATATATACAGTTTGTCCGACTTTTCTGTATTGAACATTTAGTTCACTGTTAAATAAGTCGAAACGATAACCAACGCTATTTGCATCTTTCCAACCAGAGTCAGTTACAACTCTATTTAATGTCGCGGTTTCTATACTGGAAGATATAATATTTCCACTAGAATTAGATACAACAACTCTACCGCCGTTCGCCATTTTCGTTTTACTTGTAACAAATGTATTAACAGCTTTCGAAGTTGGAACGTCAACAGAATTGGCACTTATTGATGTTGCGGGTGTAATAGTTCCGCAATCATCACCAGTAATATTTTTTAATGTATAAACGCCAGAAGAATCATCTTTGTCGAGTGTATATGAATATGTTGCTATTGGGTTTTCAGTGAAGTAATCTTTGACCGCTTGCTTAATATCCGCAATCGCAATACCGTCCCTAGCAAGCTGATTAACAGCCGTTGCAATACTAGCTATAGCATCTTGAACACTATTGCCACCGTCTAAATTATTTTGACTTGTGTAAGATATATCATCGCCTGATAATTCCATACTTTTTTTGAGATTATCAACCGTTATTTTCCGATTTATTTTGCCAACTACTATAGGGATAATTGAATCCTTACCCGCCTTTAGTATTTCTGTAAATTCACTTATTTTCATTTTTTTAAAACTCCCTCAAAAGAAAATGGGAGAGCAGTTAAGCTCTCCCGACACGAAAGTTATTATTCTCCAAGTTGTTTAATGGTCTGGTCAATCGCTGTAGCCGTTCCGCCAGAAGCAAATCCAACAGCAATAGCTGTAATAATATCGCTTGCGGGATATTCAGGAATGACATACATACCAACTCCGCCGAGAACAGCACCCATAATAAGCACGATAGCGGGAATGTATTTGTTGTCAATAACTTCAACAGACTTAATAACCATACCAATACAGTAACAAATAAGAGAAATAGAAGCGACCGTTGCAATTCCAAAAGTTTCCATAAAAAAATACCTCCAAAAATATATATTATAAGATAACCCTTGATTCTGGCGTAGAATCATCTTTTACCTTTAAAGAACTAATACATTTATTGTACTTTGCATCACCTGTATGATTTCCCCCGACCAATTTATAAGCGTTATGAAGATTTACAAATTCATCAAATTCATCAGCGGGTATATAACCTAATTCAAAGTATTGTTTAAATTTAAGATTTATTTTGTCTCCAAGTTCTTCGCAAGTTGCTTTCGTTATATTATCTATATCCGCCTTGAAAGCGTCATTCTGCTTTTGAAGTTCCTTCTTAAACAACGCATTTTCACTTTTTAGTTCTTCTATCTTCTCGCTTAAAGAACTTATTGACTGTTTAAAGTCGATGGATAGTTTAGTAATAGATTCTTGCATCTCTCTTTTTTCGATATTTTCTTTTCTTTCAATACCAAAAATTTCACCAAGACTTTTAAGTAAATTTATTGATTGTTGGATAGTAAACAACACTCCGAATATTATCATAAAAACAATCCAAGGATTAGTTTTCGATATTATGTCTACCGCCTCTGAACCCATGATATAAACCTCCCAATTATAAGGCTCAATCCTTCAACATAAAAAAGATTGAATTAACAAAATCTGGGGATACTTTTGTATCCCCAAAATCCGATATTGATATTTCCGAAATGTCAACATCCACTTCCTGTTCACCTAATCGATTTATATCTTCGTTGATTCTATTAAGTTTTTCTTTATCTCCATTGGCTTTTGATACAATTTCCTTTATCGTATCACCATATGGTTTCAGCGCATTTTCTATATTTTGAAAATTTTTTCTTATTTTATACAGAACGATAATATTTAAATCAATAGATGAACTTTGTGTTGCTTTAACATAAGTATTAATATAATACTGCATGTCTTTATTTTTAAGTTTCATTTAATCTCCTTTTATTCCATTAATTCTTTACATATAAAACAGTAAAGCCAACTTTTACCCCAGTTTGTGAACTGCTTGTAAGATTCTTTACTCTTGCATATGCGGTGTTATCGCTAGTTCCCAAATAAAAACCAAATAACGCAACGCTAGAATTTCCTTCCACCCTAGCTCCAACTAATCCTATAGCTGTATATCCAGATAAAGCGACATTGTATGTTATGTCTTTATACGAAGAAGCACTTATTGTGTTGTCATTAGTCCTATAGAATCTTGTCGTTAATAAATTTGATTTACTACTATTTAATGTAGATATTGCTCCAGTTATTGTTCCATCACCTATAGATGATAACCCTGTATTTGTTCCAACAGTAAAAGCACCTAGTTTAATTCCTTGAGTTCCTTCTAACTCTAAGTATCCACTACTATATATATAAAGTTTAGATAAATCTTCGCCATGCCCAATATCGTGATAAAGACCATCGCTTCTTAATTCTGTTGGTACACTATTAGATGATGAACTAATCGACAATCCATCAACGGAAAGAGCTACTGATTTTGTAGTATCAACCTCTGTATTAATATTATAGTTTTCTTCAAAAATACTAATTGAGCAATTATATGAATTAAAATCCATATTATAAATAGTATAATCTATTGGATGGTATACTTGATGCGCCCAAATACTATCAAACTTCCAATAATTAGACTGCGTTTGAAAATCTTGTGCCTTGTGTTGTTGCGTACATATATAGTTTGTATAAGTGATATTACCAATATTTGTTACTGATAAACCCCTAGAAACAACATCGCCAACAAAATAAGTACGACCTAATTTCCAAGGATTATAAACACCGCTATAGTATCCTCCGTTTTCTCCCCTTAATTCAATAGTATGTTTTACCAAATCTTGTGATGAAATATTCCAACCACCAATTGAACCACTAACTGATATAATATTTCCGTCTTTATCTAATGAAAAATTTGGACTATTTATAGTGATAGCACCTTTAGAAGAAGTACCAATATTCACACCACCGTTTCCGTTGATATTAATCACGCCGTTTGTGGATGTTAAATTTAATTCTTTATCAGCTAAAATTGTCGCAACATCAGTAACACTCATTGATAATGTTCCATCACCTAAATTTAAAGTAGAGGAGCTTCCACTTGCGCCACTAACAGTAAGTGTAATACTATCCTGTAATGCGACAATTTGACTAAAAGCTGATTTGATAACAGATTCAGAAAAATTACTTGATACATCAGTCCAATACGTTGCGTTTGGCGGCATTTTACCAGTTGAAGCCGATTTAGCTTTGTAAAACTTTCCGTCTAATACAACAATATTATCTTTTGCATAAGTTGTTGTTTCGCTATAAACGCCTTTTATACCATCCGCACCAGTTGTATTATTCACTGACTGCGACACAACCATTAATATCTCGTCAGATGAAAGTGAAACATTAGATAATTTTGTATTAAGAGTTGACGATGTTGAATATTCAGCTAATTCAGTTGACGAAGCGATAAGCGATAAATTAGTATCGGTTTGGTCTACTCTAGTTTTTACGGTATTATATACCCTAGTTGGGTCATCCTCTCTTGCTACAGTTTTGAAAGCATAATAAGACTCATTATCACTAACACATTTAAAAATTATAGCAGAACATGTATCAGTAAATAAATCACTAGAATTAGCTATAACCAACTTGTTATTAGCGGACAAAGTAATACCATGAGTTCCAGATGTAACATCAACCCAAGTTGTAGTATTTATTGGATGATATTGCCATTTACTAAAACTTATATTCCCATTAATAAACGGAGTTAATGTAATCGATGTTGGATAATACGACCTATTTCCATTAAATGTGTAATTTATAAAACTGTCGGCAGATGATTCAATTGATACATTATTCATTGCATATTCAATATCTTCAGGCGCGGGAGTCCAGTCTGTTTCAACATTTCCCAGTTCTAATTTATAATTAGTAATAGTATATGTACATCCACTTACTATTCCATTCCACCTTACACGACAAGTACCATCACCTGCCGCTACTTGCGCCGACGTCATTTTACAAGTTGTTACATAATGACCCGTTCTGGGAGCGTCTTTCATATAGATTGCATTAGCGGGATTACATGCACTCTCATTAATCATCGCATACATACGAGATGTGCTAGAAGCAGATGAATAATCACCGTGGATTTCATAATCGAATGATAATGTGAACTCTGTTTCTGTATTATTAAAAAATAATTTTCCATAATCGCTAACTATATAATCTTCAATATATTGTTTCGAGTCTGAACGGGATGAATGTGGCGTTCCTGTATCAAGCAGTAAATTTCTTCCTCCGACTTTAAGGTTTTCTATATTATCTTTTGCTTCTGATGCCAAAACACTTGCTTCATAAGCTACTTGATTAAGATTTTTAAATTCGCCATCAACAAATTTATAAATTGGATGTTCTGGATATAAATATATTTGGTATGTACTGTATAAATAACCAAGAGAAATGTAATAATACCCATCATCACTTGTTGGTATGGTAGAAGTAAAGAAATTCGTCAAATTAGTAGTAAACATTCTACCAGATAATGTTCCAACAAGATAACATGTTTGATATTGTGTAAGTGTTATTCCAGTTGAATTATTTCTTAGCGTAGCACCATTAATCGCAAGATAGTTTGTAGTTGCGGTTTTCCCAGATGCTATTGCGTTAGTAGCCCAAAGAATAGGTTTCGTAATGTCGAAAACAGAACCACCAACTAAATGCGAGAATCCGCTGTCATCTCCAACAATAAATCTCGATGCAGATATAGCACTCTTAGCGAAAATCGCATTTTCAAAACGTATCCTATTATAAGTATTTCCACTATCATATGAAGCGTCAGCCCACCAACCAGTGTATGCCGTTCCATTTACATTTGCATTTACTCGATAAGTTAAATGTATTACCGTACCTGCTGAAAAATGTGTAGTCGCAACTGTCGAGCCTTTATAATATACAGTTTTTGCACCAGTTGTTGTTCCATCTGAAAGCGTAAGATTTAATGAAGCATTTCCAGAACCCGCATATGGTAGCCAATAAGCAATCTGTTGTCCGTCTCTTAATTCGCTAAATCCCGCCACGCCAGTCCATGAGCCAGTAGCGGCTGTTTGAGTGCCAACTATTATTTCAGTTGAATTAATATAATCAGTTAATGTATTTGATACTGCCGCAACACTTTCCTCAATATCTTCTGGTGCAGGCGACCAATCCGTCATTACGTTACCTTTTTCGATTTTTGGGGCATAATACGACATTGAACCTGCCGTCCAATCAGTAGACACAGATTGGAATGAAAACTCAATATTTCCATTAGAGTTAACAAAATCTTCTGCAAGTTGAAGCCATGTTAATGTAACCCAAACTCTCTTTTCACTATTAGGTTCGATATTAGCAACAATACAATCTTGACCATCTTTATTCACATTCTCTGCTTTTATATGCAAAAGCTTTGATGTTGTGTCACGAGTGCCAGAAGAGTCAAGTGCCATACAGAAAAAATCTACTTTGTTCTGTATTGTGGAATCATTTCTCACGTTACAAGAAAAGGTAACAGTGTCCGACACTTTTAAACCAAGAGAGTTTGCATATATTTTTATTCCATTATAATTTTTCGTGGATACTTGCTCTGTAAAACCGTCTGTTCTAATTTGTGCAGTACCACCGCGCTGACCGAAGCATCTATTATCTTTACTTGCCGAAGCACTCAATGTTTTTGAGTATAATCCTAAGTTTCTTCCACCAATTTCTAAATTATCTATTGACTCTTGCGCCGAATCAGCAACGTCTTTCGCATTTTGCGCAACATTATAAGCCGACTTAGCCGCTTCATACGATGTACTTTTAGACACTTCACTATAAGCAAAATCACCATCTGAAAATACAGTAAGGTCTACAAAATAAAGTGTATTTGTGCTTGTCTCTGAATATGTGGGTTCTGTGGTAGACCATGTATTATCTGGCGGATTTGTTGTAGGGGCTGACGGTGCTGTAGCCGTTGAACTTAATAGCTTATAATATCTAGTTGTGCTTGCCACATCTTTTATTGATGCGAGTGTGACCATCGCCCTCGCCAATACCGCCATTATTAACCCTCCAGTTGAGCTACGTAAACCGCCTTATTAGTTACATCACCTGTACCTATGTTAAGAGTTGCACCAGTTGTTTGAAGAGCAGTTTCAGAACCATCTTTATACCATTTTATAGTTCCAAGTTCTGCAATCTGTGAAGCAGTAAGTTCTGTTCCCGCCTTATATACATGTGCCGTTAATGTTGTAGAAATAGATGTGTTCTTAAAAATAGTGCCATTTGACGATGTAACACTCATTGTGATAGCGTCTTCACCTTTATCGCCAGTATCACCCTTTAAACCTTTTATGTTATTTACATATACCCATTTAGCCGCAGAAGCCGCGCCGCCAACGGTACAACGATATGTGTTATTTGTGCTTGTGTTAAGATACATATCTCCAACATTAGCATTTGCAATTCCAGAACCAGAAAATGCGGTTGCAGTTGTAGATGTTCCAGTGATTTTTGTTCCAGTATACCATACAGCACCCTCACCAACGTCGCCAGTAGCACCTTTAATATTTCCTACATATACCCATTTAGCCGCAGAAGCCGCACCTGCAACTGTACAACGGTAGGTATTACTTGTTTCCGTGTTTAAATACATATCGCCAACTTTTGCAGAGCTAATACCAGAACCAGAAAATGAAGTAGCCGTTGTAGATGTACCAGTTATTTTATTACCAGTATACCACTGCGAACTATAACCAGAAGCCCCGGGACTTCCAGTAAACGCAATTGCAAATGTAAAATATTTATGAACCGTGATATTTCCGTTATCGATTAAAACAGGAATATCGACTGTACCACCAGTTGTTACCGTTGTTGCTACAGTAATTGTTATAGTAGGTTGTGTAGCATCATTATCTACGCTTGTAGTTACACCAGTAGGAGCTACGATACTTGCATTATTAACTTGTGCGGCTACTTGATTTGCTCCACACATAGCAACAACAGTAGTGGTTGTACTTCCCGCTTTAGCCGCAGATGTACTTCCCGCAAAAGTATATGAATCATTTGTTAATATAACAGAATAGCCATCGGTTAAGTCTACGAGGCTTATTTGGTCTGAACTTCTAATTGCCATTACTTAAATTCTCCTTTAATTTTCAATAAGATTACATCTAAATGTAACTTTAACATCAACATCTTGTGGCGATAAAGTTAAATGAAAACCTTTATCTGATATTCTCGAATCTGATGCTGATATAGTACCATATGTTGCATCATCTAATCTCAACCATTCCCATTCGAGCCTAGCACCCGCACCGAACACAGAAGCTAGTTGTGTTGAGTTTTCTATTCTTTCGCTACCTTTATAAATAATTACGGATAAAATAGTATTAACAGCATTATTTTTAAAAACTGTTCCACGACTAGAATCTATTCTTAATAATACCGCATCAGTACCATCCTTTCCGCTAAGAGAAGAAGAGTACCCGATAGTTTTTGAAACAGTATCAGTCAATCCAAAAACTTCGATGTTTACTCTGATATAACCATTGCTTGCAATTTGCTTATTTTTGTTTACGCTATATGATACAACTCCCGCCGTACTACTAAAATCTATTGTTATACCACTATCAAGGCATGTTACGCTACTTATCTTAAATGTTCCGCTCGTCAAAGTAGCAGTTGGAAGTACAGGAGTTAATTTAGCCGTACCCATAAAAACGTCAACATTTGTAGAAAATTGATAGTTTTCAAACGGATAATTATATTCGTCAGTTGCGATTGTCTGAGCTTCATTCGACATAATGACGTTTATCGTTGTTTCTCCATCTACGCCGTTACTGATTTTCATGAGTGTTACTGTATCGAAATATGCTTCTTCGCCAGTAACAATATTATTTGCCGCGCATTTAAACACAACAGACCTGTTATTCGCAAACGCCGAAAAATCATTTAAAACAATTAAACTCTTATCATCATCTATATAACAATGTGAACCTAATGACACGATGTCAGTTATTTGCGTCCAACTAGCATCACTGTCTGTTTTGTAATACCATAATAATCTATCTGGCGAAATCAGTTTTGCATTAGGCGTAAGTGTTATATAAGTAGGAGAGTAGATATCACTCCCATCTGTTGATGTGAATACCTGACTTGAAGCCGTGATTGAAATGTCGGCAACTTCATCTTGCAGGTTACTCCATTGTGTTGTAAGCGATTCGCCATTTAAATTCACTTGAGCCGAATTAAATATCGGTTTTCCGCTTTCGTCACGACTTTCTGAAATTCCGTTCCAATTAATTTTATCTGCGGTTACGGCATTATTACCAAGCATGTTTGTGTTGATTAAGTTGTCAGCAATAGCACCGCTTTGAACGCCAGTAGAAGTGTCCCACAATAAATCCTGAGAACCGTCTTGCTTTTCCGCACTCCAAATCTTAATGTCATACTTATCATTTTCGTCATAACCGACAGACATACGAACATTGTTATCAGCATCAAGGAATTTCATTGTTGCGTTTTCCAGTATAATTGAACCGCTTCCTTCTTTGCTAACAAGCGTAATTGATTTATCAGCCGTGATATTTCCTGCAAGCAAATCAAAAATAGTAGCTTTGTCGGCAGAGATTATCATAGTTTCAAGGTGTTGAATAAAAGCATCATCAGCGGTGAGAGAGTCAATATCTGCTATCTTTGCAGAGAGTTCGTCAACTTCTACGTAGTTTGCCAATAATGTTTCCACTGTTGCGTTAACAGCTTCTAAATCTTCAATCTGCGCATTTGTAATTTGTGCATTTTCTATAGCCGCATTAGCAATTTGCAGATATGGCTTGATAAGTGCCGCCGCAACCTCAGAAGCGACAGAAGAAGCTTTTTCAGACGCATCAACCTTAATTTGGTTCGACCTAGAGGACACAAACGAGTCTAAAATCGATTCTACGTCCGAACTTCCCGCTCTTGTCTTAATAATATCCTCAAAAACTATCGATTGCTCCGTATAATCTAATCCGTCAAATTCTATCTCAGACACACGAAATCGATAATTTTCACCGATAAAAGTGTCCTTTTCTAAATCGACGAATTCTGTTATATTTTCGCTCTGTTCATCGTCCTGTTCTAAATCAACAGTACCTTCTGACTCCAAGTTTATAATTGAATCATCGAATCTCGTAGCGAGTCCGTCTGTATCAAAAACAAGATTAATAAAGTCGCCAATCTGTAAAGAATCTCTAAGCGATTCAAAATCTTTTGTTGCGTATAAACTATCAGTATCAATGCTCCAAACTAATTGTGGTCTTGACTCTACTTCAAGTCTCTTTTTTGCCGCTTCGTATAACTCGTCAGCTTCCGCTATTATTGACACTGTGTCATCAATGTCGGTAATAAGATAGTTTGAATCAATATAATCACTTTCTTTATATAGCGATTTTATAATTTTAGGGTAGTTAATTGCATCTTCTGAGTATTTAGAGCCGTATGTTTCATAGTAATATTCAAGACTGGCTTTATTTGCCGAATCTCTTATTTGCTCCAAATCCTCATCCATTTTTTCTTTAATTGTATTTACTTGTTCTATTTTAATATCTATTAATTCGTTTAGTTCTTGTATATAGCCTTGATAAGTTTGCCACTCTTGATAATGAGCATCCCAAGTTTCTCTTGAAATAGTTTTAGAATTATTCCAAGGCTGTGTATATCCTGCTTCGGCTAATGCGTCAGCAAGTTCTATATAGGACTGACGTTTAGTCATAAGGTCATTTAAACCGTACATTTCCCATATAATGTCTGGGTCTACTTTGTCAGTCCGTTTTCTAATTTGTCCGTTTCTATATTTAATTTCGTTTTGTATATCTGGAATCGTTACATCTTTATAAGAATGGTATAAAGCCGCATCAGCAGATTTATTTAATTCCTCATAGTCTATGTTACCATCCTCGTCCGTGTATAACTGTTCAATCATTTCTACCGCAGATTGAAACATTCCCAAGTCTTTTTCTAGGTCGTCTAGCGAATAGTAAACGGTAGAAGACCAGTTGTTATTAATTGAATCTTGTGGTTGCCTATCCATAATCGCGGACAACAACTGTTGCTGATAGTTATAATCTATCATTAAATCTTTATAGTTTTGCCTTAAAGACTCTCGATAGGCTTCATACTCTTTATATGACTTATAAATCTCTTTATCCGTTATATAAAGCGGATAATCAACATTAACAATTTTGTTACTTCCGAAATTTACGTATGATATATTTAAATCGTTATCACCACGAGTGTTAAATACTGTATATATTTCATCATTACTTTGCTTTACTTTAACTTCTTGTACAAAATGTTCAAACGACAAATATATATTCGTATTCTTTCCGTAATCATCTATGGAGTAAACGTTTATAATATTATGAATTGTGTCAAAATCGAAAATACATCTAAAAGCTTGCGCAACATCTTTATTTAAAAAAGAATATACATTTTGGCTATTCGAAACAGAAAAGGCTCTCATTAAAGTTTTGATAGAATCATCAACATGTCCGATAGTCCAACCATAATAATCATCAGCGAGTATTAAATCTAACAAGCTTAGTTTTGGCTCGTCAGGATTGTATAGCTGTATCTTCCTGTTTGGTAAACCAGTCGGAGACATATTATCAGCATACATTTCAAGACTTGACGTTGTACCTTGATTTACGAAAAAACCTACGAGATTTTCATATTGCAATATACTTTCGCCAGAATAAGCAGTAAACGATTTTGTTTCTTTATTTGTATTCTCCGCCTTAATTGTTGGTTCTTCGTTGATTCTAAAATAGCCATATTGACCAAACTCAGGTATAAGGATTGCATAAAATGAATTTAAATATTTATACGCGGGATTTAATTCTTGCTCAAGAGTTGAAGGATTAGTGATGTATTTTGCGACAGTAAAATCTATTTCAGATATATCTGTTAATTTTAGCGTTACTTTAAATTTTGTAATACCATTAAGAGCGCAAACAATTTTCTTGTCGGCTCTGCATACAAACGGTTTTAGTGTATCAACTTTTCCGTAAGCGTCATTTTTTATTTGTATCTTGCCATCTATAATTGACAATAAGTTATTTGCCAACTATCAACACCCCCTAACTTTAAACCCCTATGTTCGCATAAAATCTATAAGTAATATCGCAAATGCACTTTCCTTGTATCTGAATCTCATTGTTTCCATCAATTAAATATGGGAATCGCAAGCTCGTTAAATTATCGAAACTGTATAAACTTCCATCTTCTTTATAAACATTAAAATTATTAATAATTACCTTTTCATTATTTCTAACGTTAATACCGAAACCTATATCGTTAGGATTTGATTTGTTTGTTATCACAACTGTACCAGTTTCCTTTGGGTCTATTGTGATTATTGGGTAAATAGGTAATCCCGTTCTCGTTCCTTCGCTTGCTATAGTAACTGTCTTATCTACACTAGAACTATCTATATTAACAGTTTTCTCTTTCGTGAAAGCAAATGCAGACATGTTTGTGAATGTAAAGCCTATTCCCATCTTTCGTACTTGCCCCATTTCAGAGTATTCCGCTTCGTTAAAAACGCCAATATATTCTAAATCCTCATATACAGCCGTTCCGTCATCCTTTGCGTGAATCACAAAAGATAACACCTTTGGCGAAACTGGACTTGTTAGCCAACTAGATAATTCAAATATCTCTGATTGGGTTAGATATTCACCACTTCTTTTCGATATCATAATATCGAATTCTAAAGTGTCTTTAGCTGTTGAGTTATAAAAATGGACAGTTGGTGAGTTATAATTTATATCGCTCATATCAACTTTATTGTCCATGAAATTTACGCTAGTGTCTGACGGTGAAGTATCGAACGAAACAAGTTCATAATCGCTATTTAAACTTGATAACAATACACCGTTAAACATAAAATCTTTAGCTTGCACCGTCATTTATTTTTCCTCCATTAAAAATCGGAGAGGGCAGTAGTACCCCCTCCGAAATAAATTATATTGCAATACCAATTTTTCTAAACGATTTAACCATATCGTTTTTGGTATATTCAGCCGCACGCTTGCATACTTCATCAATATCAGCAACCGTACTTTCAGTAGCATTACCCTCAATAGTAATGTCGTAGTTAATATTTATATCTCCGTTCATTCCGCCGTTACCAGATGATAAGTTTGCGCTAATAGAAGGTTTGATTAACGCAGATGGAGACATTTTGCTTATCTTCCAAAGCATCTCTCTTTGCCTTGCGTTAAAAACTGTATCGCCAGAATCAAGCTGTCTGAGTACACCGTCTTTTGTAAGAATGGCTTCCGTGCCATCCTCATCTGTCAACGTGAGTCCGCTAGAAGCGTTGTATGTTCCACGAGCTTTCTTTTTCGTGGTTTTTACATAGTTGCCAGTTTTGATTTTTACAGTAGCTTTCTTCGGTTTTGCAATAGCTTTATTATATTCCTGTACGGCTTTTTTCGCTGAAACCCAAGGATTAAGAATAGAATCATTTAATGTAATACCATACAGTTTTGCGATATTATCCATTCTTCTATAAGTTGCCTGATATTCATCCCTTATGATAGTAAGAGCGTCTTTGATAGCCGCATCTTGAGAATCAAGATACGTATCTAAATCTTTTAATTTTTGCTCTTGTATATCTTTGAAATCGTTCAGTTCCTTATCGTAAGCTTTCGACATAACATCGTATTCATGGTCACGCCTTGTGTCGTCTAAATCCTGTTGGGCTTCTTGTAATTTAGCTTCAAGTTCTCTGATTTGCGCACGAGTAGCAATAGAATCATCGCCAGACAAAGCTGTTATCTGAGCCTGTATATCGTTTATATCTTTAGTTTTATCCCTAACCGTTCGAGCGTAATCATCAGCTTCTTTTTGCTTTCTAAGGTTCTCTTGTCTTACGCTAATAAGTTTTTCGAAAACCTCTGTTTCCTTTTCAATACCATCCCTGACTAAATCAAGAATAGCATCACGATATTTCTTAACTGATTGAGCGGCATCTAACTGGTCTTTTCTAAGGTCTTGAAGTTTTTCGTCATACTCGTCTTGAGATATAATTCCTTTCTTCAATTCCTTATTTAGCGCATTATACGCAACTGAATAATTTTTCACTTCCTGTCTTGCGTTAATAAGTCCGTCTTGCAACATGGCAAGTTGAGCCTTACCATTAGCATTGACAGAAGCATCGTCCCTGAACGGATTCATATCACCTACTAAATCGTAAGCGGTATCCATTTCATTTCTTAACGATGCGAAATTGTCAAGCATTTTGTTAAAATTATTCCAGTTTGCTTCTCTAATCGTATTGTTTATTTCTTCAAGTTTTAATTGAAGTTCAATGATTTCTGTTCTGGCTTCAACACATCTTTGTGTAGCTTCATACCATGCCTTAGAATATTTTTGTAATTCGCCACTTGCTACTTGAGCGTTAATCTCTTTTTGCAGTTGACTCATTCTATCTTCAAGTTCTGATATAAAAGCTGTATAATGTCTCGCAGAATCTTGCAATCTGCCAACAGAATCATGACCATGTTGTTCTTTATATAAATCTATTGTAGCTTCTCGCCTGTCAAGAACCGCTTGTCGCCAGTCTTTCCACCATTGGAATTCATCTTCAATATTATCCAATTTAATTTTAGATACTTCTTGAAGTTCCTTTTTAAGCTTTACAATAGCTGATTGTGTATTTAAAGCCGCTTCATACCATTTCTTGTAATTATCGACCTTCTTTTTTAAATCATCGTCGCCAATAGCTTCAATTTCTATTGTACCGTTTTTGACTTTCTCTACATGCCCTTCGTCAAGACCAACCTCGTTAGCTTTTGACAGATAATAATTATACGCTTGCTCATTTGCGAGAATAGCTTCATGAATCTTTCCGATTTCCTGTTGCGCCAAAGCATTTTGTTTAGCGTATTTATCGAAAAGTTCCATTGTATCAGCGAGTAAATTAATATCATCGTTTAAGCGGTCTATCTTTATTGCGGCAAAATCGAAATCCGTTGGGTCACTGCCAGAAGCATAAGCTGTTCCAGAAACAAAAGCAGTACCATTTGCATGTGCTATATTTCCTCTGCCGCCGCCAGATAAAACTTTTCCGTTTTTAAATAATTCCTCTGTCTGTTTATGGTTAAAAACTATCGCGCCTTTAGGTATACTTGCAAATTCAGCACCTTTATTGCCAACTGTCCAGAACTTTCCGCCATAAACAACGGTTTCCATTCCGAGTTCACCAACAAGAGCAGTTTCTTTTTTCTTCGTTCCCCAATTTCCGCTTGCATAAGCTGTGCCGCCAAAATGTGCAGTGCCGTTATAATTAGCAGTTCCATTATACTTTGGTGCTGAACCAACAGTATTTATATGATACGTTACCGTTCTGCTAATATTCGGATAAGATGGCGGAGAAGGAGCATTAAGATGATAATTAACAGATGGGTTCTGGTCTGGATATACGGGTGGCGGCGGAGCATTAATACCATATGTTACCTGTGGCGTTTGGTCTGGATATTCTGGTGGTGCTTCTGCTTCAACATCAACACTTACAGAACCCGCTTCGTCTGGCACTTCTACGTTATCCGCTACAGCATTAACATTTACCGTCCCTGCGTCACCCTGTGGTACTTCAACATTATCAGCCACGGCATTAACATTTACCGTTCCTGCGTCACCTTGTGGCATTTCAACACTATCCGCAACAGCATTAACGTTTACTTGCGCTTCGCTGTCTTCTGGCATTTCCACTTCGTTTGCCTTAACATTAGCTTCGATTTCTGGATTTATGCCAGATGTATCTATATCACCTTTTGGTTTTACTTCCGCTTCGATGGTAACAGCTTCACCTAATTGAGGCGCACCGCCAGAGCTAAACTGTTCGTCAGCGTGAATTTCACCAAGTTTTTTCCCGTACTGTTCAGTGCCTTTATCGACTCCTTGCGAAACACCATTACCGACAGAATCAACTACCTCGTCACTATTTGCACCTTGAGAAATACCTCTCGATGTACTTTCTGCAAGAGCCGTTTCGTCCACCTTTGGCGTAATTTGAATTCCAAAACTACCATCGCTATTCATCATAAGGGAGTAGTTTTGTCCGTCTAATCCACCGTTGCTTTGTAATGCTTCGGTAACTGTATTAGCGTTTTCTATCATCGCCGCAACAGAAGCGTTAGTTTGTTCGGCTATTGTCTCCGCCATGTTGTCAGTACCAGAAACTTCCGCATTACTTAAATCTATACCTAATTTCGGTGCTAAATCGCTGATTTCCATGCCAGATATATAATCAGCTATTTCTTCTTGCGTGGCATCTGGACTTAAACCTTCGAGATTTGAAGCCAACCCATTTTCTGAAATATATTGCGCGATAGCCTGATTTGCGCTATCCACCGCTCCTTCTGCCGTGCTAACAGCATCTACACCAAGTAAGCCTGGGGCATATTTATCTACAGTTTTTGTTGCTTCAAGATTCTCAATCGCTTCTTGAGCATCTTGTAACATATCAACTCTTTGTCTAAAATCGGCTGTGCCTTTCCCAGTCTCATCAAAATTTAATAAATTATTTTCAAGAGAATCCCTTGTATCAATTTGCGCTTTTAATTCGGCGGTTCTCGCAAGTTCAGAATTTAACGCTTGGAATGCTTCCGTATCTCCCGCCTGTGAAGCGGCGTGTCTTGCTTGTTGTATATCATCAAGATATCCGTCTATTTCGCTTGACAGGACTCCAAATTCTCCGTCTTGTCCGACAAAGTGCATTTGTTGAGAAACTTTTTCTGCTTCTTCGCCAGTTGCGGCAACTAAGTTTTTGATACCCTCAAAACCTTCTATTGCTCCGCTTGCATCTAAATCAAAAATGTCTTCGCCAGTCTCTTGTGATTTCTCGGCAATTGTTTCAAGATATCCATCGACTGTATCTTTGCTTAACATTTCTAATCCATTTTCAGTTTCTAAAAGCGGAGTGAAAGCTATCGGTATTCCACCGTTTTTGCCGTATTCGCCAGATGATGCAAATACACTTGATGTAGTTCCAAGAAACTCGTCTCTATTGACTCCCCAACTTTCTAACGCGCTTTTATTTGATTCAAGATTTTCTTCTGTCCATTTAATGCCGTTTCTGCCCGCATTTACGTTTCCGTATTTTGTCTTTGAAAAATCAACTTCAAGTTCTTTTGCTTTTTGCAAACTATCTTTATATGCAGACTCAAAGCTGTCATAACCGCTTGCTTCGTTATTTTCAGAATATTTCTGCATAGCAGAATCGGCTTTTGTGATACCACTTGTTAATTCATCAAAAGATTTACCAACTTTAGAAATTGAAACAGAATGTCCTTCGAAACCATCTAATGCTCCGACAAGTTCAGATGCCATTGATTCTGATACACCCCAAACTTT
>AUXO016971297.1_pt1 | contig 20491 bp, 18 predicted proteins | sample 768731 | NCBI WGS metagenome assembly AUXO01 (sample SAMN02715735, study PRJNA202380) | gut metagenome | biome: sheep rumen | host: Ovis aries | place: New Zealand: Palmerston North
GAGGCATTCAACGAGACTGTTGAGGAGCTCACTCAGTCACTCATGCCTCTCTTCGCTCAGAAGGGTATGGACTGGATGTACGCTAACTGCTCAACTACAGCACAGCGCGGTGCCCTTGATTGGATGGGTCCTTTCCACGATGCTATCAAGCCTGTTGTTGAGAAGCTTTATGCTTCAGTGAAGTCTGGTAACGAAGCTCAGATTTCTATCGATGCAAACTCTAAGCCTGATTATCGCGTTGGTCTTGAGAAGGAGCTAGCTGCTCTCCACGATTCAGAGATGTGGCGCACTGCAGAAGTTGTACGTCAGCTTCGTCCTGAGAACAATTAATCAATAGAGATTAAGCAATAAGACAAGAGGTCGTGTCGTACAGACACGGCCTCTCTTTTTTGTACATCTCTAATAATCTTACTTAATTTTCTTGCAATTATCGTTATTTCATCTTTCACACCTTTTTTATATAGCCCTTTTTATTTAACCTGAAACATTTCTGTAATTAGCTTTTTGTGATTTAGATGTTGGTCATATTTTAGGATATTGCATCGTAGAACAATGTAATGAACCATGTTGCAAGATGAGTACGCTACAATCAATGCCGACAACACGGTGATAGGGGAATGCCTGTTCTAATTGTGCTAATGCCCTTTCATCTTTCTCGAGTTGGCGATAGGTAGGAACCAGCACCGTATCATTTGTTATTAGGAAGTTTGCGTGTGTGGCGGGGAGCCGTTCACCTTCTAGGTCATAACAGGGATCTGGGAGTGGAAGAGGGAAAAGTGTGTATGGTTTTCCTTCTGCCGTACGCAACGCTTTCAGTTCCTTCTCCATAGCTTGTAGCTCATCAAAATGTTCGTCATTAGGGTTTTCGCACTTCACATATGCAATAGATGTTGGTGAGCAGAAACGTGCCACTGTGTCAATATGTCCATCTGTGTCATCGCCAGCTAACCATGAATGCTCTATCCATAATACTCTATGTGCATGAAAAGTCTCTTTTAAATATTGCTCAATATCTGTTTTTGACATCGTGTTATTGCGATTAGGCGCAAGCAGGCAACTGCTGGTAACCATCAAGGTGCCTTGCCCGTCACTTTCCACGCTACCACCTTCAAAGACAAAATCAAGACAATTTCTATATTCTACTTTCATTCCGCATGCTCTATAGAAGTCTACAACGTTGGGTAAGATGATTTGATTGATTTGGTTATCATGACATGCCGCGAATTTGAGTCCCCATCCATTGAATTGGAAATCATTGAGTACAGCAATATTTTGTGTTTCGTCGATGCAGGTGATAAAAGCATGGTCTCGTGCCCATGTGTCATTAGTAGGGCAGGTCACAAAACTTATATTCCCAAGGCAGATATTATGGCGTCTTAAATCTTCCTGAGCTTGTTGGCTATCTTGTGCAACGATAATTAATTGTCCGCATGCGGCTAACTCTTTAGCAATCTCGCAAAAGCAATCAATGGCATCAGTAAGTACTGGTGCCCAGTCCGTGTCTTTATGAGGCCACGTCAGTTGCACAAATGCTTGCTGATGCCATTCCGGTGGTAGATACATATTCTCCTATTTTGTGAAGTTCAGTGATGGCTTAACTTGGATGATGTTGCCTTTCTTGTCAAACGTCATGCGGTCAATGCATACCTCTCGGTGAGTGCCAGGAACTCCCCCTCCATATTTTCTGTCAACAAAGTTTTTGTTGATGCGGTGATAACAAATGTACCACTCATCCTTTCCTGGAATCTGGAGAATAGAATTGTGAGCCGTTCCATAGATTTTATCTTCTGGCACCTGCTCAATGACACGGTAGCTATTCTCGTTGATGACGATGTCACCTAGAGGTGAATTGCTTGTTCCGTAGCACACATGATAGTTGGGAGAACCAGTGTCGTCTACTGACCACATAAAGTAATACTTGCCTTTGCGATAGAATACGTATGGGGCCTCACGGTATGCCCAAGTTCTTAGCGAACCTCCTTTCGGAGTCATGTGTTTGACAGTCTCCTTCTTGATGCTTGTCATGTCATCATTTAATTCAGCGCCAGCCATAAAGCCGTTACCCCAATACAAGAAGAATTTGCCGGATTTTGGATCTTGGAATACATCCACATCAATAGCTTGTCCCCCTCCGGCTTCTGCTGGGCGGTCTGCGTCTGTTACAATAGGACTGCCAAAATCCGTAAATGGGCCCTTCGGGTCATTGCTTACAGCAACGCCAATCTCTTTGCGGTTGCTTTTGGGGTTATGAGCTGAATAATAGAAATAATAGAGGAATGAACCGTCTTTCTGCTTGCGTTCAATGATACAAGGAGCCCATGCATTACCAGTTGCCCATTTCACCTGGTCACCTCTCACATCTAACATTTTCCCCTCGTCAGTCCAGTTTACAAGGTCTTTGGAAGAGAAAACGCTGAAATCGTGTCCGCCCCATCCTGGTGTTCCGTCAGTTGTGCTGTAGATGTAATACTGCTTGGTCTTGTTCGAGTACAGAATCTCGGGGTCTGCATGGAATCCGGGAAGAATGGGTTGGTTGAAATTTCCGAACTCTTTCAAAAGGCGGTCTTTCTCAGCCTGCGTGATCGGAATAATGGTGCCGTGACGAGGCGTGAATTTGCCTTTCGTCTGGGTATCTTGTACAAACTCGAATGTTTTCAAATCATACGATTTACAGAACTGATAATGCCCATTTGCATAACAGTCATACATGATAATCCACGACTTCCCATCGAGGCTTTTGCACACACCAACACCTTCTACCGCTTGATTTGTTTGCTCCACATGGCCATCAATGTTTTTCCATCTACCTGTAAGGGTAGGTGAAACTGCCTGATAAATTCCACGTCCTGATTCCTGCTTATAGAAGAGATGATAGAGTTTATCCGCTTCGTTATATACGATATCTCCGTCAATAGTCGCATTACCCGCATCGAAGAGCCACTTGGGCTCACCTTCTAAGTCTGTAAAATCTTCATTTGCGTATTGGTAGTAAATCTTATCGTAAGAACCGGGGTCGCTGGAGCGTAGAGAATAGAACACCATATATTTGCCTGCTTGTCGGTCATAGATAGTTTCAGGTGCCCATACACGAATTACATTCTTCCATTCCTTTGTGTAACGGGTCGGGAAGTTGATGGCGGAGTGCTGCCAGTGGATAAGGTCAGTTGATTTGAGCAACACCATGCCACGGTTGCTTGACCAACCGAGACTCGACTTCATGTCTGTCACTACCATATAGAACGTTTTGCCATCCTCGCCACGTAAGATATGGGGGTCGCGCACACACTGTGTGAAAGCGATTGTGTCAGACGAAATGACAGGATTTCCATGATTGAGTGGTGTGTAGTTGTAACCATCTTCGCTGATTGCATAGCAAATCTGCTCATCTTCAGGTGCGTTACTGTTGAAATAGGTAAACAGATAGGCCACCATTTTGTTGGAGTCTTCAGATTCTGCCTTGGCAGTCTTCTTTTCTTTAGCCATTGTTGGAAAAGCCAAAGAGGCACATAGGGCTGTCGCTAAAAATAATTTGCTGTTCATAAAAGGTTTGGTTTAGTGTTTGTTTAATCAGTCTTTAGAAGAAAGGAAAGCTTCTGCTTTCTCAATGTCGCAGGCATGGTCAACGTCAAGAATCTTGCTGAATGGATATGCCTTTAACCGAAGTCCGTCTTTAATCAATTGGCGCTGAAAATTGCGCATGCGCGATTGTCCTTCAGCTATGCATTTGTCAATGATCGGATAGGAAGAGGCATTCAAACCGTAAATACCGCCCGAAATAAAATGCTGTGGCTCGTTGTCAAAAAATCCCGTAATCGTTAAGTCATTACTAGTGGCAATATAGAGAGGCTTTTCATCATCAATATAGTCCGTCACGGCCATCAGTCCGTCTTCTTCCGATTGGCTCCATGCATGTATGTATTGCTCAAACTCGTCCTCTCTAAAAATGGTGTCTACAGTTGTGAGACAGAATTTGCCATTACCCATCAGTTTTCGCAGCTCATAAAAGCTGTGCATTGACGAGGGGGTGGTTTTGACAATGAGGTGAATTCGTTCATCCATTGCTTGCAGCTGGAGAAGGTGCTCCTGTGTAAGCGATGTGAGGTTGTTAGTGATGATGTAGATAGACTCTGCTCCGTTCTGTTTGAAGATGCGGATAAGCCTGTCAATCATGGCCTCACCGTTCACTCGTACCAAAGGCTTGGGTAATTCCACACCTTCTTGTGCGAGTCGTGAACCTTCTCCTGCTGCAAGAATGGCAAACGTCATTAGAAATTGAAAGTTTCGCTTACACTCTTCTGCTCAGATACGGCGCGAATGGCACGTGCAAACATCTCGGCGATAGAGAGCTGTACAACCTTCGGGCATTTCTGGGCGTATGGAATAGAGTCTGTGAACACGATTTCTTCAAGAGCAGACTGCTGCACGCGGTCGCTGGCAGGGTCGCTCATCACGCAGTGGCTTGCTACAGCGCGTACACTCTTTGCACCGGCCTTCATCATCTCATCAGCAGCGTGGGTAATAGTACCAGCTGTGTCCACCATGTCATCAACAATCACTACGTCCTTTCCCTTCACGTCACCAATGATTTGGATAGAATCCACTACATTGGCCTGTAAGCGAACTTTGTTGCAAAGCACGAGAGGAGCATTCAGTTTCTTTGCGAACAAACGTGCACGTTTCGCACCGCCAACATCTGGAGTAGCGATAACGAGGTTCGGCAAGTGCAGGTTCTCCACGTAGGGAATCTCAACGAGTGAACCATACAAATGATCAACAGGTACATCGAAGAAACCCTGAATTTGGTCAGCGTGCAGGTCCATCGTGATAAGACGGTCTATACCGGCCACACTGAGAAGGTCTGCCACCAGTTTTGCACCGATGCTCACACGTGGTTTGTCTTTACGGTCTTGACGAGCCCATCCGAAATAGGGGATGACAGCCACGATGCTACGTGCGCTGGCGCGCTTAGCTGCGTCAATCATCAGCAACAGCTCCATCAGATTGTCACTGTTAGGGAATGTTGACTGAACGAGGAACACATCATTGCCGCGAATAGATTCTTCGAAAGATACGGCAAACTCGCCGTCGGCAAAGTGTGAAATTACCATGTTGCCAAGCGGACAATCCAAACTCTGACAGATGCGCTCTGCCAAATATCTTGTTTTTGTGCCTGAGAACACTTTAAATGGTCTTGCTTCACTCATGAGTTTTCTTTTTCTGTTTAGAAATTGAATAGGTTAATGTAACTTTTGTGCAAAGGTACGGAAAACAAATGAAAAGAGGAGCCTGATTGAAGGAAAAACATTCACACTTGGTTGTAAAATCCCAATTCATAATCGCTCTGCAATTGTTGGGTTGCACATGGTGCTCTTTAGACCAAGTGAAGATTTTTGGACTCGCTGTTCTTTTGTCGTCCGCTCAAGAAAAATGAGATACACTTGTTAAGCGCATCTCATTTTTATTTTATTATTAATTATGTGTAATCAGTTTGCTGCTTCAAACTCCTTCAAGAAGCGGACGTCGTTCTCTGAGAAGAGGCGTAGGTCCTTAACTTGGTATTTGAGGTTGGCGATACGCTCAATGCCCATGCCGAAAGCATAACCTTTGTACTTGGTGGAGTCAATGCCGTTTGCCTCAAGCACATTGGGGTGCACCATGCCGCATCCGAGAATTTCCAGCCATCCGGAACCTTTGCACATGCTACAGCCCTTGCCTTTGCAAAGGGTGCATGAAACGTCCATCTCTGCACTTGGTTCAGTGAATGGGAAATAAGACGGTCTGAGGCGGATTTGAGTGTCCTCGCCAAACATTTCTTTGGCAAAAAGAAGGAGAACCTGCTTAAGGTCGGTGAAGCTGACTTTCTCGTCCACATACAGTCCTTCAACCTGATGGAAAAAACAGTGGGCACGTGCCGAGATTGCCTCGTTGCGGTACACGCGGCCAGGGCAAAGCACACGAATAGGTGGCTGTCGCTTTTCCATCACACGAGCCTGTACAGAACTGGTATGTGTGCGCAGGATAATATCGGGATGTGCTTCCACAAAGAACGTATCTTGCATGTCGCGTGCGGGATGGTCGTCGGCAAAGTTCATTGATGAGAATACATGCCAATCGTCTTCTACTTCAGGACCTTCTGCAAGTGAGAATCCGAGTCGTGAGAAGATATCGATAATCTCGTTCTTTACCAATGTGAGCGGGTGGCGGGTGCCAAGGCCAATGGGGTAGGCGGTGCGGGTGATATCAAGGTGGTTCACCTCTGTTTCCTGAACCGCAAAAGCATCGCGAAGTTCGTTGATCTTCTCTTGAGCCTTGTTTTTGAGCTCATTGATTTTGATTCCGATTTCCTTCTTCTGCTCAGCAGGCACATTGCGGAAGTCTGCCATGAGGGCTGTGATGGCGCCTTTCTTGCTAAGATATTTTATACGAAGTTGTTCAATCTCTTCTGCTGAATTTGCTGTGAGACCTTCAACCTCATTCAGTAAACATTGAATCTTTTCTAACATATTTGATGGTGTTTGTTGCAAAAACGCTGCAAAGGTACGAATAATAATTGAAATGTGAAGAATGAATACTGAAAATTAGGTGAGCATGATGCGGGTATATGTTTTTTTTTCTTCTTTCTTGTTACGGATGTTTGCAAAATCAAGCCTCTGTCCGTAGTTCTCGCATTTTATGATAATTGTAATTTGAGAACAATTGTGGGCAAAAACTTGATTTGACAAGTAGGATTGGAGAAATCTTCCCTCTTTATGCATTTTTGGAGATAAGAACAAGTAGGATTGTAAATATTGGTTTAGTATTTATGAATTGTGAATGAAAAAAACCGTATCTTTGCCACGTTTTTATGAATAGGGCATGAAAAAAGGTTTAATGCTGACCGCTATGGCGGCAGGCCTCTTGGTGTCGTGCAAAGACAGCAAGATGACAAATGTGTTTGACACAGACGAAGAAGCAGAGGAAGATTCAATCGAGGCGTTTGTGGGTGACACGCTCCATCTGTTTGAGGAGGCAGAGGAGCCTCCTGTGGCAGTGGATGAGCTGTTCAGCGATTTTCTGTATGAATTTATGGGCGATTCACGCTTTCAGCATCAGCGCATCGTTTTCCCCTTGCCTTGTCGTCAGGGTGAAGACGTGAAGTCGTTGTCAAAGCAGGAATGGGATACATTTAACCGCCTAGATGGCGAGGATGTCTTTGCTGTCATTTATGAGCGTGTACAGGACTTGGAATTACAGAAAGATACTACTATTAAAAGCGTAGCTATTGAACGTTTTGTCTTGAATGGACATGAAGTAGAAAAATATGATTTCAATAGGCGTAACGGCAAGTGGATGCTGACGGACCTGAAGAAAAAGCGTTTGGAAGATATGCCGAATGGCGATTTTCTTCATTTCTATGCGCAATTCATGGAAGATAGTGTGTTTCAGCGCGAGTCCTTGGCGCCCTCGATAAGGGTGGTGCTTACATCGGAAGATGGAGAAGAAGCCCCCGAGGTAGACGAGATAGATGCTGATGATTGGTTTGAGATGGCGCGCGAGTTGCCGTTGCCGCAAAATGCATTGGTCAATATCAATTACGGGCAGACATGTCTTGGTCAGAACCGCAAGACATTACTCTTGCAAGGACTGAGCAACGGCATGCAGATGCAGTTTAAGTTCAATAAAAACGGTAGTGGCTGGCAGCTGAAGGAAATAGAATACTGAAGAAAATACTTTCCCGGCAAACGTTTGTTGGAGCCTCTCTGTGGGGAGGTGGACAAATACTTTATTTCCTTGTTTCGGGGTAGTCATAATGATATGTCATCATTCTTTTATGAAAGAATACAAAAACTATAGCTTGCTTATTCACAACACATTCGGAATGGATGTGAAAGCTGAACGTTATGTGGAGTATGATAGTGAGAAAGACCTTCGTATGTTGATTCCTACACTCAAAGGTAAGGTGCTACATATAGGTGGCGGAAGCAATCTGCTCTTCACAGGCAATTTTGATGGAACGGTGTTGCACAGCGCCATCAGCGGCATAGAGATTGTCGAGGAAGTGGAAGGGGAGAACGAACTGCTAGTGCGTGTGGGTGCTGGAGTTGTATGGGATGATTTTGTGGCATGGGCTGTAGAACATGACTATGGTGGTGTGGAAAACCTTTCAATCATTCCTGGTGAAGTAGGCGCCAGCGCTGTACAAAACATCGGAGCCTACGGAGTGGAAGCAAAAGATGTGATAGTGATGGTAGAGACTATTGATCTGTCCAATGGGACAACGCGAATCTTTGCTAATGATGAATGTAACTATGCCTATCGCCAAAGCATCTTCAAAAAGGAATTGAAAGGCAAGTATGCCATCACATACGTCACCTATCGCTTGCAGAAGACTCCCGTCCTGAAACTGGAATATGGCAATCTTCTTGCTGTGTTAGGAGATGCTCTGAATGATGGAGAACTCCCCACCATTAAGCAGGTGCGTCAAGCCATCATCGACATTCGCAATGCCAAACTGCCTGACCCGAAAGTTCAGGGCAATGCTGGCAGTTTCTTCATGAACCCTGTGGTGAGCCGCGAGAAGTTCCTGTCCATACAGAAGGACTATCCCCAGATGCCTTTCTATGAGGTGGAAGGTGGGGTGAAGATTCCTGCTGGATGGATGATAGATCAATGTGGATGGAAGGGCAAGGCATTGGGCCGCGCGGCAGTGCATGACAAGCAGGCATTGGTATTAGTCAACCTTGGTGGTGCTACCTCTGACGAAATCATCACGCTTTGCAATACTGTCTGCAAGGATGTGAAAGAGAAATTTGGTGTTGATATTCGTCCAGAGGTAAACTTTATCTAAATCACTGTTCATTTCGTATGCGAATCACAATACTTGGCAGCGGAACCTCATGTGGAGTACCTCAAGTAGGGTGCCCCTGTGAAGTGTGCACATCAACAGACCCTAAGGACAAACGCCTTCGTTGTTCGAGCCTTTTAGAAGTGAACGGGAAACGCATCCTCATTGATTGTGGTCCTGACTTTCGTCAACAAATGCTCAGCATCGACTTCAAGCCACTCGACGCTGTGCTCATTACCCATGAACACTACGATCATGTGGGAGGACTTGATGATCTTCGTCCTTACAGTATCTTTGGTGATGTGGATGTCTATGCAGAGAAATTCTGCGCCGACCATCTCATGGAGCGCATTCCATATTGCTTCACTCCCAAAGAGAAGCGCTACCCTGGAGTGCCCGCCATCAACTTGATAGAGATAGAACCACATGTGCCCATTGTGATTCGTGACACAGAGAAAGAGCTCATGTCTCCTCGCTATCTGGAAGAGCCTGTCAAGCAGAAGCGCCAGCAGGTGCTCGATGCGCTCAAAGCTGAGAAAGAGGCGCGTGTAGAGGGAGAGCACGGCGATGTGACCATCATGCCCATTCGTGTGATGCATGGACGTCTGCCCATTGTGGGCTTTCGGGTAGAGAACTTCGCCTACATTACCGACATGAAGACCATTCCTGAATCTGAACTGTCCTATCTGCAAGGAGTGGAGTACATGATCGTCAACGGCTTGCGCCACCACGAGCATCCTAGCCATCAGACCATTGATGAAGCCATCGCCTTTTCCCGTCGTTTAGGTGTCAAAGAAACATGGCTGGTGCATATGAGCCACAACATCAAGAAGCATCAAGAGGAAGAAAAGCTTCTTCCCTCCGGCATACACTTAGCCTACGACGGCGAAGTGATAGAGTTATTATAAGGACTTCTACAGATAGTATTCAATCAAGTGAGGGGTGCTTGTGCATCCCTTACTTTGTTTTTTGCCATTAAATGGAATGTCTTATTATTCGCTCTTTCGATATCGTTTGATTCCGTTCTTTTTTATTTGGCTTGCCCGATGACTCATTGATGGCTTGCTCGGTAGTTCATGTTAGGCTTACTCGGTAACTCACATTAGTTTTGCTCGGTGGTCTTTTATTATATGATAGGGTGCGTGTTTGCAAACACGCTGAGTGGATGCTCTTAAACACGCACCGTGCGTGAGTATAATCGTGCACAGTGCGCTATTATAATTGCGCAGGGTGTGGAATTAATGTCGCGCAGGGTGCACAACTAGTGTATAGAAGAATTGAAGCTTATTATTTTTCAGTTTCTAAATATTTATCCGTACTTTTGTACACCCAAAACATAGTAAGTTAACTGAAAAGATTTGCAATGAAACCAATGAAAACATGGATGATGGCCACCATCCTATCATGCTGTGGCTTTGGAGCGCTGACATCGTGCAGCGACGACGAAACTATTATTGTAGTGAAGAATAAGCCTGTGGAGCTTCAATGTGTGAAGCCTGACTATCTGAAGCCTGGTGACAAGGTTGCGCTGCTTTCCCCCTCGTATTTCACACCGATGGAAACAGTGGAGGAGGCGGCAGATGTGGTGCGCTCCTGGGGACTGGAGCCCGTGATTGGTCCCAACGTGGATAAGATGGCTTATGGACGACTGGGAGGCAGCCCAACTGAGCGTGTCAGCGATATACGCTGGGCCATGAGCGACCCCAGCATCAAGGCTATTATATGCAATCGGGGCGGATATGGCACCATACAGCTGATTGACTTGATGACATTGGCTGAGTTGAAGGCATCTCCCAAGTGGCTTGTAGGATTCAGCGATATATCTACATTGCACGGGCTGATGAACCGTGCGGGCGTGATGAGTATACACGGCACGATGGGCACGTTTCTGGCAAAGGGAGGCACAGACAAGAGCTGTACGATGGTGCGTGACTTGCTCATGGGCAATGTGCCTCGCTATGAAGTTCCTGCTCACACTCAGAACATCTTGGGTATGGCAAGCGGTGTGCTGGTGGGTGGCAACCTCTGCACGATTGCACCTAATCATGGTACGCAGGCTGATGCCACAAGTGGCAAGGACTTGATTCTTTTTGTGGAGGAAATAGGCGAGACGATGCGTAACGTGGACCGTCAGATGCGCATCTTGCGGATGAATGGCGTGCTGGACCGCTGCAAGGGTGTCATATTGGGCGAGTTTGCTGGTTGTGGTTCGGAGTTTACCTACGAGAGTATTGAGGAGATGCTGCATAAGATGCTGGAGCCTTATCATATTCCAGTGCTTTGTGGCTATCCTGGAGGTCATGGCGACGTGAACCTGCCGCTGGTGCTGGGTGCCCCTGTCACCATCGATGTGCGTGCCGATGGAGCCATAGTGCAATTCGACATTGAAGGTGTTCAGCAGGAGGTGCGCACGGCTCATATCGCTGCTGCATCCACGCCTCTTTCTGCTCGCATGAGGATGGCAGGCAAGAGAGAATGAAGATTTTAGACACAAAAGTGTAAATTTCTGATACATTTCAATGAGGCTGTTCGGTGGTAGTTCCATACCTTTGCGACGAACTATTTACCACAACCTAATTGTTTACAATCATGAAAAAAACATTTCTGTTGTTGCCGTTGCTGGCAATGGCGTTGGGGTGCAACTCGCCTGAAGAGGCTGAAAACCCCATCCTCACCGTGGAGGGAGGACAGATTCAAGGCGTATTGGCTGAGAATCCCGGTGTGTATGTATATAAGGGCATTCCATATGCAGCTCCTCCTATTGGCGACTTGCGTTGGAAGGAACCACAGCCCGTGGTGGCTTGGGATTCTGTGCGTGTATGCGATAAGTTTGGTCATCCCGGTTATCAAGGTGTTCACTATCCCGGTTTCTATACCTCGGAGTGGGGGTATGGTGATGAGGCTCCTTACAGTGAGGATTGCCTCTATCTGAACGTGTGGACCAAGGCTCCCGGACAGGCGGATAAGAAATTGCCGGTAGCTCTTTGGATTCATGGCGGCGGCTACCACGAAGGGTGGGGCACAGAACCGGAGTTTGATGGCCAGGAGTGGGCATCGAAGGATGTTGTGCTTGTCACCATCAACTACCGCTTGGGCATCTTTGGTTTCATGACACATCCTGAGCTTTCAGCAGAGAGCCCTCATGGTGTGTCTGGCAACTATGGCATTCTTGACCAGATTCAGTCTCTGAAATGGATTAAGGAGAATATCGCGCAGTTTGGCGGTGACCCCGACAATGTGACCATCTTTGGCCAAAGCGCTGGCGCAGGAAGTGTGCGCACGCTGTGCGAAAGCCCATTGGCTCGAGGCCTCTTCCATAAGGCTGTCATCATGAGCGGAGGGGGTATCAATGTGCCCGCCAAGGATGGTGAGGAGGCTAAGCCTGCTACACCCATGAACAGGTTCTTTACGTATAACCCAACTCTGGCTGAAAGCGAGGCTGAAACAAAGAAGGTGATGGATTGGGCTGGTCTGACCGACTTGACGAAGCTCCGTGCGGCTTCTACTGAGATTATGTACACAGTGGGACAACTTTACAATATGGTGAACAAGAGTGACCTCTTCCTTATGCAGCGTCCCATCGTGGATGGTTATGTGTCAATACAGTCCTTTGATGAGGCTGCTCGTCAGGGTAAACTTGCCGATGTGCCTTACATGATTGGCTACACGCTGAACGATATGGGAGCGATGGCTCCAGGTATTGCGGAGTTCTGCAAGGTGCGTCAGCGTCAGGGCGGCATGGCATGGGCCTATGAGTTTGCCCGTCCTTTGCCCGATGACGGCAAACATCCTGAAATCACAGACCGGCTGAAGGGTGCTTTCCATAGCAGCGACCTCTGGTTTGTGTTCAAGAGCTTGAAGCATTGCTGGCGTCCTTGGACGCAGGGGGACTGGGACCTCTCGGAGAAGATGCTTACCGCATGGACCAACTTTGCGAAGTACAGCAACCCGAATGGTGAGGGCAGAGGTCTTGGCTGGGAACCATGCACGGCAGAGGCACCCCAGTTCATGCTCTTCAAACTCGACGACAAAGACGCCGAGGCATCCGAGATGGGCGAACCCATCCTGCCCGAGCAGAAATAAATCCATTATAATGTAGAATAAAATACCTCATTCCTAATAATAAGGAAGAGGGTAGAGATGAAAATAGTCCGTGCAACGTGGATGTTGTACGGACTATTTCTCTTTATTTGAAGCGACCTGCTTCTATTCTACGTAAACAGTCATTCACCCTTGACACCTTGTGAAGTCCACAGGTGGCCCTCTTCCTCACTCATAGGACCATAGATGTAGATGTTGTCACCCGGGTTGATGGTCTTTCCCGGAAACTTGCGCCAGTAGGCTAACTGACCATTCTCGCCCAAGTTGGCATTGTTCTCGATGCCTGGATAGGTGCGGGCATTTGCACACATCACAATCGTGATAGATGATGGTCTCGCCTTCCTCTTTCGCGGTCACCTTTCCTGTTTCCGGGTCATAATCCGCTACAGAAGGGTTGCTGTTCGTCCAGATGATGTCATCAGCCGAATAACCCTTGATGAGCGGAGTGCCCGTGAGGATTCCCTCGCCTTCATTAATAAGTAGCGACATTCTCTCCTGCGACAGCGTCACATCCTTCTGCTCCGCAGGATCATCATTGTCGGAATCACCAGAACCGCATGCGGAAAGACATACTGCAGCCACGACTCCGAGCATCAAAAACAGATACTTACTCATAGTTTTCATCTTCAATTTCGGTAATTTTAGGTAGTAAATAATAGATAGTACAAATTTAAGAAAAAGAAATTCAAACTACAAAAGAATAAGACAAAATTCTTTCACCAACATCTCTGAGAGACAAGAGAATAACAAAACCCTCATTCCTGTCATAGGACAGAGAATCGAGATAGCATGAGAGTGTGCCTTTGACACACCCTCCTGTTTCTTTTCCGAAATTACTGAGCGGGGCGGTCTGTTTCATGGACTTCAGCACACGCTTGGAAGCCTTGCTCAAAGCGAAAACCATCGTAGCAAACAATAAATATTCACATTTTATTTTGTATAGTATTTTCATCACCGTATATTTGCAAATATTTAAATAACTTATATGCGCAAATACATTTTCCTGCTTATGCTTAGCCTACTCCCCTTGAGCCTCTCCGCTCAGGAGCAGCAAATCGGAACCTCATTTCTCCTTTCCCGTGGAGTGCCGGCCGACTCAATCCGTCTGGAGGAACTCATGGTCGAGGGAGTCTGTCATGTGTTTTCCAACAGTTCGCCCCGTGGCGGATGGGTCATCGTTGCCGACAGCAAGTATGCCGATGTGTACCCCAGCCAGGTTCTGGCCTATTCGCTTCGTGGCTATTTCGGAGGCTCCCTCAATGGCACCTATCGCGACATCTTTGCCTACTATGAGCGTTGTCTGAACCGCCTGCAGAGCGAGCACCACCCCGACACACAGCTGCTGCGTCTCACAGAGACGTGGAAAGCATGCGAGCCGCTGATGGGTGACATCTCTTGGTATCAGCTTCAATTGCCGATTGAATGGGAAGGCAAGACCTTATCGGTCAAGTCTGGATGTGTGGGTACAGCCGAGGCGCTGTTGCTCAAGTATTGGCAACATCCCGACCGCATCCGGGGACAGGTTGAGTTCATGCTGGACGATGTCACGCAAAAAAGTCTCCTTTGCAAGTTGGACGGCATCACCATCAATTGGCCAGACTATGCACCTGTCATTCCCCGGGACAAAGCCAAACAAGACCTCATTGCACGGCTGCAGGCTATGTGCAGCATGACGCTTTCGCCAAAATATGGAGAAGGCTCAACCTCTGCCAATTTCCATCAGTTGAAATATAGCCTGGTGAACCATTTCGATTTCTCCCCTCGGATGAAACTCTTGCGTCACGGCCTCTTCGATGTCCCCACCATGTTGAATGCGGCCTACACCGACCTGCAGCATCAACGCGTGGTCGCAGTTACAAACAAGGGGCACGCTTTCTTGCTGGACGGCTATTCAGATGGTATGTTCCATTTCAATTTCGGTTGGGGAGGCAGCGCAGACGGATACTATCGCCTCTTCACCCATGAGGCCTTGCTGACGAATATTATGGTGAATATCGTGCCGAACGAAGCCTCAGCAACTCCCACTGAACGCACCATTGAGGTGAAGAAAGCGGGCACGCTGGCCGAACTCTTGCCCGAAGCTGAAGCCATGAACGTTGGCAAGCTGACCCTCATCGGCAAACTGAACGGAGCTGACTGGCAACTGCTGCGGCGTATGGCAGGTGCCGTCAGCGTCGAGCAGCCATCAGCCTCCATCGGTGTGCTGACTGAACTGGACCTCACCGGAGCACGCTTCGTGGAGTCAAAACACCATTTTCTCCGTCTTCCTTCCGCTGAAATCGGTCTGAACGGCCATATCTCCAAGAACGTGACCGTCAAGATGGGGGAGGAGAGTGTCACGCAGACGAAAACAGTAAAATACGACCTGCGCAGCATGAACCACAAGATGTTCACCGACCTGAAAGGCTACGATACGATGCGTCGCAATTTCATAGTGGACGAGGAAGTGCCCGATTCTGTCTATTGGGTTCGCCTCTTCCTTCGCGAAGACGCGCTGCCTGTCTTCATGTTTCATGGATGCGACAACCTGAACACTCTTCGTATCGGCAAGACCATCGGGCATGTGGACCATGCGTGTTTCAGAGATTGTGTCAACCTCGAGCACCTTGTTTTTGAGGGTAGTGATGTGACTTTCTCCGAAAGCGTCTTCGCCAATGCACGTCGGTTGAAAACCATTGCTGTACGTAACCGAGAAAACCTCAAATCTTCCATGTTCAAGCAAATCTTCACCTCCTCGTTGCAGATTCTGCCCCTCGGAGGATTAAAAAAATGAAGAACCTTTGAGCTCGGCTAAGCCAATTGAAAGAAAAGAGGTGAAAAGGTTGAAGCTCGTACGAAATTAAAGGGAAAAAGAAATACAATAAAATAAATTCAAATATGTCAAAATGAAAGATATATATGCAGGGAGTGTATAACGAACTTCGCGAGGCGTTGGGTGACCTTGTAGAGAAAGGCAATTGTATGTGCCAAGCGCATGAGTTGTTCTGGGTAGAGGAGAAGTCCATAGGTCTCATCGAGCACTTCTTCCATCTCTGAGAGGGGGTAATCCTTGGTCATGCACATGAGGGGTATGGAATCATCAAACAAAGTGAAATCGTCTTCTCTAACGCATCTGTACTGGATGACCAATACCGTATGTGTCATTCTCTCAAACTATTTATGCTCAATATTGAATGAGAATTTGAGCGTGAAAGAAAAAGGGGCACAACATTTCGTTGTGTCCCTTTCTTGTTGTATGTCGAATTATATGTTTAGTCAATCATCTCGAAACCAGTGTAGGGCACGAGTGCCTTAGGAATGCGGATGCCTTCGGGGGTCTGGTTGTCCTCGAGGATGGATGCCACGATGCGAGGAAGCGCAAGGGCTGAACCATTGAGGGTGTGGCAGAGCTGAACTTTCTTGTCTGCATTGCGGTAGCGGCACTTAAGACGGTTAGCCTGATAGGTATCGAAGTTGGATACAGAAGAAACCTCAAGCCAACGGCCTTGTGCCTCGCTGTATACCTCAAAGTCGTAGCAGATTGCAGATGTAAAGCTTTGGTCACCGCCACAGAGACGCAGGATGCGGTAGGGGAGCTCAAGTTTCTTCAGGAGGCCTTCCACATGGTCTAGCATCTCCTGATGGCTTTCCTTGGAGTGCTCAGGCTTGTCGATGCGCACAATCTCAATCTTAGAGAACTCATGCAGACGGTTCAAGCCACGTACGTCCTTGCCGTATGAACCAGCTTCGCGACGGAAACACTGGGTATAAGCACAATTCTTGATAGGAAGATCTTTCTCGTCAAGGATGACATCACGGTAGATGTTTGTCACAGGCACCTCTGCTGTTGGGATAAGGTAGAGGTCATCCACCTCGCAGTGGTACATCTGACCTTCCTTGTCAGGCAGCTGGCCTGTTCCGTAGCCGGAAGCGGCATTCACAACCGTAGGAGGCATGATTTCTGTGTAGCCAGCCTTGCATGCCTCTGCAAGAAAGAAGTTGATGAGGGCACGCTGCAATTGTGCGCCCTTGCCGATGTAAACGGGGAATCCGGCACCAGTAATCTTTACACCGAGGTCAAAGTCGATAAGGTTGTATTTCTTGGCAAGTTCCCAATGTGGGAGTTTCGCGTTGCCGTTGGATGGGATGGTGTCCCAGTTGCCCACGGTATCTCCAGGCTTGCATTCGCGTAAAGAAGATTTTACCACCACGTTGTCTTCTGCGCATGAGCCTTCGGGCACTTCATCGTAAGGGATATTGGGGATGGTGCAGAGGTGTGCTGTCAATTCCTGCTCCGCATTCGCCTTTACTGTTTCGAGTTCAGCGGCGCTGGCTTTGAGTTTAGCCACTTCTGCCTTGGCCGATTCTGCTTCATCTTTTTTTCCTGCCTTCATCAGCTGTCCGATTTGTGTGGCGTACTTCTTGCTCTCTGCCAAGATGGCATCAAGCTTCGTCTGAGCCTCACGACGCTGCTTGTCGATGGCAATAGCCTTTTCCACAGCGGCTTTTGCCTCAGGGAAATGCTTTTTCTCGAGACCCTTAATCACTCTGTCGGTCTCTTCAGTAATTAACTTGAGTGTAAGCATATGTGTCTATGAAAGTGAAAAACTAAAAACTAAAAACTAAAAGCTTAAGTTTCCCCCAAAGCGGATGGCAGATTCTTTCACTTTTAGTTTTTAACTTTTAGTTTTTAGTTGTTTGATTTATTTTTTACTTCAGCAAGTCTAATTCCTTGAACACGTCAACAAGAATGGCAACACAACGGTCAACCTGCTCCTTGGTGTGTGTAGCCATGAGCGCTACACGGATAAGCGTGTCTTGTGGCGCGCATGCTGGTGGCACCACAGAGTTGACAAAGACGCCTTTGTCGAATGCCATCTTGGTTACTTGGAAGGTCTTGAATGCATCGCGCACATATAGTGGGATGATAGGGCTTTCTGTATCGCCGATTTCGAAACCTGCCTGCTTAAACTGCTCCAGCGCGTAGTTGGTGATTTTCCAGAGGTTCTCTTGGCGCTCAGGCTCCTGTTGCAGAATGTGGAGCGCTTCGAGTGCAGCAGCAGTAGCTGCAGGCGTGTTGGAGGCACTAAAAATGTAGGTGCGGCTATTGTGGCGGAGCCAGTTGATAGTGTCACTGTCGGAAGCGATGAAACCGCCAATAGAAGCGAGACTCTTAGAGAATGTGCCCATGATGAGGTCTACATCGTTAGTTACACCGAAGTGGTCACACACACCACGTCCGTTCCGGCCAAATACGCCCAAACCATGTGCCTCGTCCACCATGACAGTGGCATTATACTTCTTCTTCAGCTCAATGATTTCAGGCAACTTAGCCAAGTCTCCTTCCATAGAGAAAAGACCATCAATCACAATCAGCTTCAGAGCGTCAGGAGTGCATCGCATGAGCTGGTGCTCAAGATCTTCCATGTCATTGTGCTTGTAGTGGAAAAACTGTGAGAACGAGAGACGGCGGCCATCCACGATGGATGCGTGGTCGCGGTCATCACCGATGATGTAATCATTACGGCCTGTAAGACAAGAGACAACACCCGAGTTCACTGTGAAACCAGTGGAGTACACCAGCGCTTCATCTTTGCCCACAAACTCGGCCAGTTCTTTCTCGAGTTGGATGTGAAGGTCGAGCGTACCGTTCAGGAAACGCGAACCTGCACAGCCTGTGCCGTATTTCTCAATGGCTTTGATGGCAGCCTGACAGATGCGTTTGTCGTATGTGAGGCCCATATAGGAATTGGAACCAAACATGAGGACTCTCTTGCCACTCATGGTGACTTCTGTGTCTTGGTGGCTGTCAATTTCACGGAAGTAAGGGTAAACACCCGCATTGATGTATTTCTGCGGTTCCCTGTACTTACGCATTCTTTCTTGTAGTAAACCCATAGTTAAATGGTGCGTTTCAGTGCTTGATGGCGCCTCGTAGTGCATTCATGTCGCATGAAAAGACACAAGGCAACTCACTGAAAAAAGCACACTATTATATTATTATTTTTTCATGTTAAAGTCTATACATGACTCCAAAAACGGTGCAAAGTTAGTAAAAAAAGAACTTTTCTTCCTTACGTTTTCTGAAAAAAAATAAATATCAATGAAAAACATTTGGCCTTTTGAAAAATTGGTCTAAAAAAGTCGTACTTTTGCAGCAAGAAAAGAAACGGGAAAATGTCAAGGCCTCATTCCCTCCTTGTTATACATTAATATATTAAGAAACGCAAAGCTTTCGGGAATGCGTATACGTGACATATTCTGAAGGTATGACAGAGAAGAAAAATATAGAATTTATAGTAAATCCTATCTCAGGAACTTCGGGCAAAAAGTTTGTTGCAAAGCTCATCGAAGAATATCTGGACATGGGGCGCTATAACGATTATAAAATTTTACAGACAAAAAGGGCTGGACATGCCACTGAGCTTGCGAGGAAAGCTGCACTGCAGGGAATGGATGTTGTGTGCGCCATTGGAGGCGATGGCACGGTGAATGAAGTGGCTAGTGGATTGGTGCACTCGCAGACGGCATTGGCCATCATTCCTTCTGGCTCTGGAAATGGATTGGCACGCCATTTGCGTATTCCTACCGATCCGCTTAGCGCCATCAAGATTATTAATCACGGGCAGGTGCATACAATGGATTACGGATTGATGAACAATCGTCCATTCTTCTGTACCTGTGGTGTAGGTTTCGACGCCTTTATTTCACAGCGTTTCGCAGAGTCTGGGAAACGTGGCCCTGCTTCTTATTTGGAAAACATTCTGAAAAGCAGTCTAAACTATCATCCTGAGACCTATGAGGTGGAGATGGTGAATAAACTTGACGGAAAAGATGTACACGAAACGTGCAAAGCTTTTCTCATCTCGTGTGCCAACGCATCTCAATATGGAAATAATGCCTATATCGCGCCTTCTGCATCGGTACGTGATGGTATTATGGATGTGACGATTCTTGAGCCTTTCACAGCCATCGAGGCTCCTCAAATTGCCATCCAGCTTTTCAACGGTACCCTCAGCCAGAATTCCCGTATTAAGACTTTCCAATGCCAGAAACTTACCATTCATCGCTCATCAGCAGGTGTGGCGCATTTTGACGGTGATCCGATACAAACAGGCAAGACTATTCAAGTGGAGCTTGTTCCTAATGGGCTTTTGTGTCTTTCTCCGCGCGAAGAAGGCGTCCCAGATGTGGAAGAACGTGTGCAGAGTTTCATTACTGAAAACATACGTAATATGTACAGCAAGACAGAGGAAATAATTCAGGAAAATCTGCGCCGTAGCCAGAGGATAGCGCAGCTCAACAAAGACCTCTTTCGTAAGCTGACGGGCAAATAAGAGCTCATAATGAAAAAAAAACAAGAAAAATTTTGTTAACTCGCTCGAAAACGTCTATATTTGCAAAGTAACAGACAGGATACCTTACTTTATGAGAGAAGAGTGAGACTTCTGATACATATGAAAAGAATTTATTTTACAACCTTAAATAATTAATAAAACTTAAAGAAATTATGGCTCAGAAAAGAGTTTATACCTTCGGAAATGGACAAGCAGAAGGTAATGCGCAGATGCGCGAGGCTCTCGGTGG
>AUXO017052174.1_pt1 | contig 20487 bp, 16 predicted proteins | sample 768731 | NCBI WGS metagenome assembly AUXO01 (sample SAMN02715735, study PRJNA202380) | gut metagenome | biome: sheep rumen | host: Ovis aries | place: New Zealand: Palmerston North
GTACTATCAGCATGTTTACCACCATTCATTATATTCATCATAGGTGTAGGTAATGTTTTTGCATTAGTTCCGCCTATATATTGATATAATTCCATTCCTAAAGAATTAGCAGCTGCTTTAGCTACTGCTAATGAAACTCCAAGAGTTGCATTTGCACCTAATTTACCTTTATTTTCTGTTCCATCAAGTTCAATTAATGTTTTATCAAGTGTTACTTGGTCATATACATTCATTCCTAATATTTTATCTCTAATTATAGTGTTTACATTTTCAACGGCTTTTAATACACCTTTTCCTAAATATCTAGAACTATCTCCATCTCTTAATTCAACTGCTTCAAAACTACCTGTAGAAGCTCCTGATGGAACCATAGCAACTCCACTAAATCCACCTGCTACAACTTCAACTTGTACTGTTGGATTTCCTCTTGAGTCTAGTACCTCTAATGCTTTTACTTCTTCAATTTCTAAATAATCTCTCATTATTTTTAAACCTCCTATTTATTTATATTTATTATAAACAATTAATATGCGATTACAAACCGCCATAAAGGATTCTATCACATACATATTATTTTTTCAAGCCCCATATTTTACATATTTAGTTTATTACCATTAAATTACATAGCAAACTTAACCACATAAAAAATATTAATTATTGTATATATGTATATAAAGAGCATTAATACTTTTTTTAATTTAGCATTTTTTTCTTTTTCATAACCATTTGATATAAATAATGCATTTATATAAAAAGGTACTGCCATATACCTTGGATGCATAGAGCATAAATAAGGCATACTTATATTTAAATAAAAATATCCGATCCACCATATTATATATGTAATAATAAGAATAATATTTTTTTCCATAATACAATAATATAAACTTATAAATACACACACTACAGAAAATAAAGTAGCAATATTTTGAATAAGTAATTGTGCATTAATAAATCCCAAATTATATGAAGAATTAAATAAATAATTCCATATATTATAATTATTTGGTCTTAATAGATTTGATATTCCAAATCTTTCCCATAAAGATATTTCTCTCAAACTTAAGTATTCATAAGGCATAATTATTCCAATTGTATTTTTTCCATTACACAAATTGTAAATTTGAAACCAGCCTCCAAGGACTCCAACAATAATAGTATACAATAATAATTCTATAATTAATACTATTACCTTTTTATCCTCTTTTACATATTGATTCAAATTTTTAAAATAAATATAAATAGATGGAATAATTAATAATACTGTAATTGTTTTAGTCATCAAACCTAATCCTAGAAATAATGATAAAAACACGGTATTTCTTATACTTGGATTTTTATTCCATTTAATTAAATATAGTATAGATAAGATACAAAACATAGTAACCAAAGGATCATTATTTATAAATCCTGATAAGTATATAAATAAAGGGAAAAATCCAATAATCATTAAAGCTATTATTTGATTTTCTTCCTTAACTTCTAATTCATCTAATATTTTCTTTAATGAAATAATTGAAATAATTGAATATATTAATGGAAGCACTTGCATACTTTCAATTTTTGTACTACTTAATTTGAATATATTATCCATTAATTTCAGCCACATTCCCATTATGAAATGATGTAATGGTGGATGATAAAACTGTCCAGCTATTTTTTCTGGAAATCCTTCATTATTGTAAAATCTCATTATATAATTTATATGTCTTGTATGATGAGGTTCTTTTGTATACTCAGTATATAATTTATCATAATCTTCTTCAGAATTAATATTTCCTAACCCTGAATCAAATTGATACTCATCTATCTTTGTTTCAACTATAAAAAAAACTCTTATTAATATCGCTAATAATAAAATAATCCAAATAACTATATTTTTCTTCTTTTTTACTCTATCCATTTTGAATTCTCCTTGAAAACATAATACAAATCTGTTTTAATTTTATTAATAAATATATACCTTGTCAACTATTGATATTAATCGTAATTTCATTTATAATATCACTATGAAAAAGTTAATTGTAGATAAAAAAAATGATAATAAAAAATTAAATACCTTTATTTTAAGCTCATTTCCAAATCTAAAATCTAATACTTTATATAAAGCATTACGACAAAAAGATATTAGAATTAATAATATTAGAGTTAATAATAATCAAATTGTACATTTTGGTGATGAAATTAAAATTTATATAAAAGATGAATTACTTTTAGGGAATTCTACCAATATTGATTTAAATATTATATATGAAGATGATAATATAATAGTCATTAATAAGCCTGAAGGTATATCTGTTGTTGATAATGATAACAAATCACAAACATTAACAACTTTATTAAATTCTAAATATGAGTATATATTGCCATGTCATAGAATTGATAGAAATACCAAAGGATTAGTTTTATTTGCAAAAAATGAATTAGCTTATAAAATTCTTTCAAACAAATTTAAAAACAAAGAAATAGAAAAACATTATCTTGCTATTGTTTATGGAATACCAGCAAAAAATCATGATATATTAGAAGCTTATCTTTTCAAAGATAGTAAAAAAAGTTTAGTATATATTTCAGATAAATTTAAGAAAGGATATTCAAAAATCATTACAGAATACACTCTTTTAAAAAAAGATAATAAATCCAATATTTCATATTTAGATGTTAATTTACATACAGGTAAAACTCATCAAATTCGTGCACATCTAGCACATATTGGACACCCTATTATAGGTGATGGGAAATATGGAAAAAATGATATAAATAAGAAATTTGGAAAGAAAAATCAAGAATTATATAGTTATTCTTTAAAATTTAATTTTTCAACAGACAGTAATATTTTAAATTACTTAAATAGAAAAGTTATTGAATTAAAAATAGACAAAATCTATTCGGAAATAGATTCTGCCATATAACTTAAAACATATGGTGCCACTAGTTTATATCCCTCTTCATTTATATGAAGCCAATCTTCTTGTCTATATTTAATTCCTGTACCAACAAATTTTGATGATAAATCTAAATAATTAACATCCCATTTTTCACATAATAGTTTAATTTGAACAAAAAATTCGTCTCTTCTTTGTTTCATTTCATCTTTATGTTCTACTTGCTTTGCAAGCATATTAATACTAGTGTCATCTAATAAACATAGACCAACATAACAAAGTTTAGCATTTGGAAATCTTGTTCTTAATATTTGTATAATTTGTTCAAAATCGGCCATAACAGTATTTTCTTCTGACGGATTTGAATTTTCTAAATCTATTAAACCTATTGGTTTTTTTAAGTCTACATTTAAAAAATTCATGTCATATCCAATAATATCATTTACGCCACCATCAAATAATATAATATCTGGACTACCACCAATATTTCTTGCTTGATTTGCCATTATTATATTTCCATCACCTGTATTACTTGTTACAGTACTTCCACTTTTTGAATAATTACTATAAGATGCATTTGGCATTTTTTTTGCCAAATAAACATCTAATCCACCATTTTCATTTCCATATCCTTCAATTAAAGAATCTCCAAACATAGCAATAGATTTACCATTTAGTATTTTTTTATAATCTAAATATTTATTTACTCCTTTTTCATTCACTGTATTTACTATATTCACTTTGTTTTCTTCACTATTAAGACTATCTTTATTTATTATAGTTGAAAAAATAATAGCCAAAAGAATAAATAATATTATACATATAATTAAATAAGTTCTTTTTTTCATTAGTTAACCTCTTATATCTTTAAAATTGAAAATATAAAAACTCTTGTGCTTCTCCTGAAGATAACATTGTAACTAAAAATATTCCAACTGCATATATTAACCATCTAATTAAAAATGGTGTTTGTCTTAAAGCTTTATATATATTAACTTTTTTTAAATTCAATATATCTAAAATAGTTAGAATAATTATACCAATTAAAACACTTATTTTAAAATCTGAAGATGTTACTGCTCTTAAACTTACAGATTCATTATTTAATTTAAACATATTTGTTAATAATAAAATAGCTGTTTTTAAGCCACCAGCGCTGAAAAAGAAATATCCTATTAAAACTAACAAAAATGTTCTTAATACCTGAAAAGCACCATATATTTTGCTCTTAATAAGTTTTGGATATTTTTTATAAAACTTATTATATACCGGAGAAAGCATTGTTGAAATTATCAAAATAAATCCATGATACATGCCATAAATTACAAATGCCCATGTAGCACCATGCCAAAAACCAATTAAAATCCAAAGAATTGCTAAAGCAAAAACAGTCGGGATTGTATTAGACAAGTATTTATTGTTTTCTTCTTTAAAATATTTTCTAATTCCATCAGCCTTTTTACTTCTTAATATTGGATAATAAACATAATCTCTAAACCAAGCACCTAAAGAAATATGCCATCTTCTCCAATATTCAGCAATTGATTTTGAAAAATATGGACTATCAAAGTTTTCTGCAATCTTAATTCCAAGTATCTTAGAAGTTCCTATTGCTATATCCATATATCCTGAAAAATCAGCATAAAGTTCAATAGCATATAAAACAATAAAAAATAAAATGTTTATTCCATAATAATCATTTGGATATTGTATAACCATTCTACAAATAGGTGCTATTTTATCAGCAACAACCATTTTCTTTATTAATCCAACAATTACTCTACTTAAACCTTCAACGCTTTCTTCATAATTAAATTTTTTAGGTTTAGAAAATTCTTCTGATAAATCCTTATACTTATCAATTGGTCCTTGCATAACATGAGGGAAATAAGAAATAAATAAAAAGTATTTAAAAAAATTCTTCTCTGCTTTATATTCTCCTCGATAAACATCAATAACATACCCTATACTCATAAAAGTATAAAATGAAATTCCAATTGGAAGAATAAAATTTAAAGATGGTTTATTATATTCTAATTTTAATAAACTATGAAATGCAGCTATATTTTCTATTATAAAGTTTGTATATTTCATTATTATTAGTAATGATAATGTTAATATAACTGTAATTATTATTACTAATTTTTTCTTTCTTTGAAGAGATTTTTTAATAACTTTTTTTTCATCTCTAGTTATACTATCATATTGTTCAATTTTTTCTTGATAATTATTATCTAAATTTGTAGTAAAAATTGCACCAAAATATGTAACAAGTGATACAAATAAAACATAAAAAATGTATTGAATTGATGCAAATATATAGAAATAAACGCTAGCAATTAGTAAAACTATCCATTGAATTTTTTTAGGAACAATATAGTAAACTAAAAATACAATACAAAAAAATATTAAAAAATTTATACTAGTAAAGGTCATTACATATCCTCCATTATAATATTAACCATTTCTCCAACGTTTTTCATACCTAAAACATCTTTCATTGCAAATTTTATTCCAAACTCTTCCTCTACTGCAGAAATTAAAGTAATATGTGTTAAAGAATCCCAATCTTCAATATCTTTAGCAGATGTTTCTTCACCTACTACTATAGATGTATCATCAAAAACATCTATAAAAATATCATTAATTTTTTTAAAAACTTCTTCTCTATTCATTTTCTATATCTCCTTTTATATTTGTTTTATTATATTTAAAATCATCTATTATAGCTTCAAATTTTCCATCACCTACATCCTTAAAACCAAGTTTACTATACATATGTTCAACCATTGAGTTTTTAGGTGTTTTTATATACTCTCCTATAACTTTACTAAATCCATTCTCTTTAGCTTTTTCAACAACACTATTTATAATAAATTCTTCCATTCCTCTTTTTAATACTCTACAACTCATAAGCCATGAATCAATAAATAAACTATTTGCATCAATTTTTTTCATTATAACTAAACTAATTAAACCATAATCACCAAATTTATCTTTTAAAGAAAAACTTAAAGTAATATAATTATTGTCATTTGAAATTGCTTCAATTTCTGCTTCTGTATATCTTATAGTTCTTAAATTAAATTGATTAGATCTTTGTGTTAATTGAGATAATCTTGGAATTTCAAATTCACTAAATTTATGTACTGTAGCTACCATATCTAAACTTTTTAGATAATCATTAAAATCATTAAAACTATTTTTCATTGATTCTCTTCCAACTTCAGCCTGATACTGCTTGGTTCTATCTTTATCATTTTCTGAATATGATGTAGTCTCAAAAAGATTTAATGATTTTAAATATGTCAAATATTCAGCAGGATCTTCAGGAAGCTCTGGGACAGTTATATCTGGAATTATACTCCTAACTAGATTTCTTTCAAATGGGTTATCATCAATAAAAACAATACTATCCATTCCAATATTTATAGTTTCTTGAATATGTTTAATATTACTTGCTTTATCTTCCCAATTTGCTACAAACATAGAAATATCATCTAATCTTAAAACCATTTCCGGATGATTTTCAAAAGGTTCTTTTGCAATATCTTCATTGTTTTTACTGCAAACTGCAAGTATTATTCCTCTATTTTTTAGTTCTTTAAGCCAAACCTGAAAATCAGAAAATGCGTGACCTAAACCTAGCTCTCCTATTTGAATAGATTTTATTCCATCATCACCTATTACACCACCCCATAAAGTATTATCTAAATCAAGAATTACACATTTTTTAAATCTTCCATTTAATGATTTTATAATATCAACAACTTGTTTAGCAACTTCTGGCAACATATTAGTAGAAATAGGCATTTTAGCAATATAGTATAATTTACTATCATAAAACTCATTTCTTCCATAGGTATTTTGTATATTATTTAAATCTATAATAAATGCATTTTTTACTTTACTTGATAATTCCATAAGTAAATAATTAAGTTTTCTTATTTGATATATGTATGAATTAGGTAGTTTATTTGAAAAATTACCAAAAACTTTATCATCCATCTCAATAAAATTAAATTGTAAAATATTAGTATCTAATCTACTATTTATTATTTGCCAGTAATTATTAATTTTATTAATAATATTATCTGCAAATTTATCTCTTAATGATATATCCGTTTTAACAAAATCTTCGTATAATTTTTCTGCACAAATATAAATCACAATATAATTAGGCTTAAACTTATATAGATTTGAGTTATCATCAAAAATTTCGCCATCAATTTGATTATAATCAGCATCAAATAATTCAAAATTATAATTTTCTTTATATCCATAACCTTTTAATGCTGTTGATAAATGTTGTGTAGAACAATTTCCTAATACAGCGATTTTATATTTAGCAAAATCATCCATATTTTTTTTAGAGTTTTTCTTTAATTGTACAAAACTATTTTTTTCCATAAATGCCTCCAAATATTTGCTCTTAAATAATAAATACCTCCTAAATACTAAAACTAGTTAAAGTATTGAAAGTATTTTTCATTAAGTTCACGAGTATAATTGCTAGTTCCATTAGGATTTAAGTGTGAGAAATCTCCAAACCAATCATCAGGCTTTATAACAAACTCTTTATTTACTATAACAGCAGGATATTTAGTTTGCAATCTTGCCATATAGTCAAGATAATCTTCCATAAATTTTTCTTTCATATTATTATATGTTGATATATTTATTGGATGTTGTTCAATAATTACTTGAATATTATTTTCTATACATAATTCAATACATTTATTCAAATAATAATCAATTACATCTAATGGTTTAAACTCTTCTTGATTATTTATAGATACATTATTTGGTGCAAATTCTAATTCTAAGCCAAAATAATGCTGTCCTTTTGTTTCTACAGTATCATTATATACTCTTTCATTAAACTCCTTTCGGTTTTGAAAAAGTCCATTTTTTACAGCTGCATAATATTTATGTGGCATTGCAGTTTTATATTGAAAAAAATTAATTCTAGCTGAAAGTGTATTTGGGAAAAGTCCAGTATCCATTATTTCGTTAAATTGATTAGTACTTAATGTATCAAAATATATTGTTCTATTCCAGAAAAATGTATCTAATGTAGTATAACCTCCCATAAAATACATCATAACAATTGTCTGAGGTGCATCATGATTTTGTAAATAATCCTTCATAATATAATATTGTTCAATAGGTGTTCCTCCAGCCATTGCCAAATTATACATAGAATTTGAAATAAGCGTTGGAGATATAGCTGCTTTTGCAACTGAATCTCCAAATATTAAAACTTTATTATACTCATTAGTATTATTAACATAATCTTTTGTCTGCTTATAAGTAGCATATTCTTCATCTAAAATATACATTGGAAAACACTTAACTATTACAGCAAAAATTATCCATATTATAATTAATACCATTATTAAACTAAATATAAATTTAAAAAATCCTTTGTTCATTTTTTTTCTTCCTAACTTTTATTATATAATATCTCCACCAGTCATTCCTAGATTTAAACCATTAATATATTCTGAATTATCATTCATTAGGTATTCAATTGCACAAGCCACTTCTTCAGCTTTTACATTTCTTTTCATTCCAGAACTCATTGCATTCATTTCAATAATTCTATTATCAATTTTATCTAAAAAACTTGTTTCAACCATTGTAGGAGAAATGGAATTAATATTTATTCCTTTCTCTCTATATTCTGCAACTAAACTATTAATAAGTCCCATAAGTGCATACTTGCATATCGTATACTCTGATAAGTACTTAGGTGGTAACCCCTTTGTAACACTACTAAGCATTACAACTACTTTTCCATATTTGTTTTTTGCCATTTCAGGTAAAAATGCTTTCATAAATTCAGCAAAACTATGTACTTGAATTTCTAAATCCTGTGTCACATCTTCCCAATTAAATTTAGAAAATTTAACATATTCAAATTTCCTAGCTGCCATATGTAAAATATGTGTTGGAGCAATATATTTATTTTTTATATATTCTACTACATTTTGCACTTGATTCATATCTAATAAATTGCACTCCACAAAATCAAATGTTACATTTTTAAGTAAATTACTTATATTTTCAAGTTTAGTTTTATCTCCATAAAACAAAGCAATTACAGTACATTTCTCATTTAGTTTTTTTATATATTCAATTGCAATATCTGAATTTGCACCAATAATAAAATATTTTTTTTCCATATATTTTAACCTTTCTAGTAAAACTATATAACTCCAACAATTAATTTAGCTGAACATACTTTTTTATTATGTTGATTTCTTATAACAGCTTTTATTGTGATTCTTTTAAATCTATCATCAATCGAAATTACTTCACCTTTTATATTCAATATGTCTCCAATAAAAACCGGACTATGAAACATTAAATCTTTACATTCTTGAAAAAGTGCATTTCTTCCTGGCAAATATACGCCTACTAATTTAGAATAAAATGATGCTGTAAGCATACCAAATACAAGTATATCATTAAAACCTTTTTTCTCTGCAAATTCTTTATCACTATGAATAGGATTAATATCCCCTATATTTGCTTTAAAATCTTCTTGCATTTTTTTTGTTATTTCTACTGTAAACTCTTCTGTCATATTTAATTTAATATCTTCAAATTTATACTCATTCATTTTATCTTTTCCTAACTAAATTATTAATTATTGTAATTAACTTTATAAATACAATATGGTTCATATATATCAACAATTTCAAAGTTTACATTTTCATTACTATAATCTTCTAAATTTTTTGGAACAAAAATATATTTCACATTTAATAATTTTAATTCATCTACAGTAACAAATACTTCTATTACATCAGGATCTGACACAAGTTTAAATTTATCATCATAGTCATTTTCTGATTTAACTAAATTCATTTTTATATGTGCATATCGATTATATATATAATCATATTTAGAATCTTTATCTAAAGATTGCCAAAGCTTAACATTTGGATATGCATTTGTACAATTCAAAGTAGGAACTCCAGCCATTGCTAAATAGTTTGGCATTAATTCAAAATCAACACCAACAACCATCCAAGTACCACTCTCATTATTATTAATAATTTGTAATTTTTCTATTAGTTTACTATTAGTTATCAAATCAATTCCTTGTCTTAATGGATTTACAGTTATACCAGTAATTACCATTAAAACTGTTACCATTACTGTAAAGAAAGTTTTACCAAACTTAGATTTAAATCTTAAAGCAAAATAAAATAATGGAATACATATTGCTATTAGTATAAATGTCATTTTTATTGATAGATATTCATTATTCATTATTTTTACAATTAAAACTAATAAAAAACTTGTAACAGAAGCTATAATAATTGAAACTAATTTTTTCTCTTGATTTTCCATCTTTGAAAGTGAAATAATTAAAAGTAGTATATCAATATATCCAAGTCCAATTAATGCTCGACTTGCAGTAGAATAACTTAGTAATAATACTTTAGCAATTATTTGAGGGAAACCTATAAAACAGAAAGTTCCTATTATAACATAAGGTATTAATAAAATAGTTGTAAGCAAATCAATTTTCTTTGTATGTATATAATTTATTATAGTAATAATAATGCCTATTGGAAAAAGTCCAAACATCATTGCTTCTTCACAAACATTATCCCCAATTAAGTTACTTGTATTAAATGTAAAAAATATATTCTGAATATAACTTATATATTTTCTAAATGCTCCTCCACCAGTTTCGATTCTAGCACCTGGATAAGCTGTATTTAATAAAATTTTAATTGTATCTCTGGCTGCATAAATAATATATGCAATTGATAAACTAAAACATATTAATACAATTATTATAAACAAAACATCTATTTTTTTTATTTTTATATTCTTATAATTATCAATAATTAACCATACTGCCAAAGCCAAAAATACAAAAAATAATGGAATTTGATAGCCTGGATATAGCACTAATATGTATACACCTGCGGAAAAACTCATTCCTCCCAAACATATAATTTTTATAAAAAATTTTTCTGTGTTTATGTAATTATATAAAGATATTAAAGCTAACTGTCCAAAAATAAATAATTCTGCCATTCCATTAGTAGCAAACCACCATTGAACTTGTGAAGATAAAGTGACTAAAATTGCTCCAATAAATGATAAAATCCTATTTTTCTTAGTAATTATCATGTTAAAATCAAAAGTAATTAAGAATAACAATATAAATCTTCCACTCCAAAAAAGTGAAAGCCCTTTAGAGGCCCCTAAGAATAAATATCCTAGTTGAAAAGGTCTATAAATTTGTACAATTTTCATTATTGGAAGACCATATATAGTAAATGCTTCGGTATTTCCACCTCTTAGAACACCAGTAAACCAATTAAATCCAGTAATTATTTGAGAAAATATGAATGGAGTGCTTACTGCCCATTCATCACTCCTAATTCCTCTCGACTCTCCCCAAATAATTCCTGTATCTTCATTATCTGGAGTCATATATGTGTTCCAACATCCAATTGATGAACCATTTAGCTCAAGGCTTACACTAATTACTATAAAAATTATTCCTATTAAATACCTATATTTATATAAAAAATTACCAACAGTATTAAAACATGACCTGATTCTTGCTACTTTAGTCATTTCCATTAATAAATCCCCTTTTTGTATAAGGAAGAATTTTATTTAAAAAATTCTTCAAATTCCTCACTTGTAATCTTTTCTTTTTCTAATAATCTTTCTGCTACTCTATCTAAAATATCTCTATTTGCAATTAAAATTTCTTGAGCTGTTTTGTATGCATTATCTATTAAAACTTGTATTTCATTTCCAACAGCATCAGTTATTTTATCTCCAAATAATTGAATTTCATAAGGGTCATCTACTTTTATAGAAAGAGGACCTATTTTTTCATCCATACCATATACTGTAAGCATATCTTTGGCAATTCCAGTAGCTACCTCTAAATCGTTACTAGCACCTGTAGATATTTCATTTAAGGCAACTTGTTCTGCTGCTCTTCCTCCCATTAATGCTACCATTTTTTCTAAAAGTTCGGTTTTAGATACATAGTATTTATCTTCATTTGTTTTATACATAGTATATCCACCAGCTAATCCTCTAGGTATAATTGAAATTTCCTTAACATTTGTTTGAGTAGGTAAAAACTTACTAACAACAGCATGACCAGCTTCATGATAAGCAGTTAACCTTTTATCCTTATCTGAAACAACTCTATTTGTTTTTTCTAATCCAACAGTTATTTTCTTAACAGCATTTTCTATATCATTATTTGTTATTTCCTCATGTTTATTTCTAGTTGCAATAATTGCTGCTTCATTCAATAAATTTGCAAGTTCTGCACCAGTAAATCCGGCTGTGTCACCAGCTATATCTTTAAAATCAACATCTTGAGCAAATTTTTTATTTTTACTATGAAGTTTTAATATACTTTCTCTTCCATTCAAATCTGGAGCTGGAATTGTAACTTGTCTATCAAATCTTCCAGGTCTTAATAACGCTTTATCTAACATTTCTGGTCTATTTGTTGCAGCAAGAACAATTACTGTTTCATTAGATTCAAATCCATCCATTTCAACAAGTAATTGATTTAAAGTTTGATTATTTTCAGTTTCCGCTCCACTATTAGTAGCTCTTCTAGAACCTATTGCATCAATTTCATCTATAAAAACAATACAAGGTGATAATTTTTTAGCTCTATCAAATAATCTTCTAACTCTTGATGCACCAAGGCCTGCAAACATTTCAATAAACTCAGAACCACTCATAGAAATAAATGGTACACCTGCTTCTCCAGCTATGGCTTTTGCTATCAATGTTTTACCTGTTCCGGGTTTTCCATATAATAAAATACCTCTAGGTATTTTTGCCCCCATATCTAAATATGATTTTGGTGATTTTAGAAAATCAACTATTTCAACAAGCTCAGCTTTTTCTTCATCTAATCCTGCAATGTCATCAAATCTTACATCTGTTTTCTTGCTTCCATCTTCACCACCATAAACTTTACCACTATCACCGCCAAATCCTTGCATCTTAATTATCATAACCATTAAGACTATTAATAGTATTGTAGGTAATAATGAAAATAAAGTATCTGAGATTTTAAGTATTGGATTTACTGGAACTTGAATTAATTCAATACTTACACCTTCTTTATCAATTTTTTCTTGAATCCATTCCATAAATGCTTGTATACTTGGAACAATAACAGTTTTTTCTCTATCCTTTTCTTCACCTTCACCAACCATTGTTACAGTTAAAGTACTACTTCCTGTTGTCATTTTTATTTTTTCAATTGAATCTTCATTAATTGATGTAATAAATTCTGTATAGTCTAGTTCTTTTTCTTCATTTTTAACTTTATTTACATTAAAATAATAGATAGCAAATGCAGCTATTAAACAAATAACTATTAATATGCTAATTATTAAATTTTTAATAAAATCATTATCTTTAGAATTATTGTTGTTTGGTTTTTCTTTTTTCTTCATCTTTCCTTTTCCTTTTTATTATTAATTTAAATTTCTGAGCCATCTGGTTCTCTATTATTTACATCTGGCTGATTATTGTCATCTTCTTTTTTTCCTTTATCATTTTCTTCATCTTTAGTATCTTTTTTCTCTTTATTTTCATCTTCTTTATTATTTTCTTCATCTACCTGTTCTTGCTCTTTTGCAATTTGTACTTGTGCTTCATATATTTTTTGTAGTTCTGTAGCATCTCTTATAATATCAGTTCTAATCATAAAAATAGCAGCAATAATATATACATATGCTAGTAATATATACATAGCATCAAAATATCTAATTTCGAAGCCTGTAAAAGTATATATTAAACTATAAATTGCATTTAATACAATAGATAATGTTAGCGAATATACTGCCAGAATTGTAGGTGCTTGCCATTTAAATCTAATTTTACAAAATATAGCAACAAAATATCCAAAAATAGCTATCATAATCAAATCAAAAAAAGTAGATATGATTTTAAATATAAATGTAACTATTGTTATTATGATAAAATAAGTAAATATAATCGAATTATTATTATTACTATTTAATAATTCAATTAATTCATTTTTATCTTTAAAATTTAACTCATAAATATTATTTAATATACTATATGTTTCATTTACTATATCATTATTATCGTATATAATTAGCATTCTATCTTCTAAAAGAATTAATCCCCACTCTTCATCATATATTCTTGATTTATAATTTTTAATTACATCTTGACTGATATTATCAGTATCTATAAATAACTTTACTTTAAATTCTTCATCAAATGCTTCAACCTTTTGAGAAAAATGTAATTTATTTGAATTATATTCAAAACTAGGCAATTCATTATTTATATAGTTATATACTTTTTTTATCCCTTTATTAATATAAAAAGTTTTAGAAAATCCAAAAATACATGAAAATAATAAAATTAGTAATAAAAAATATTTAACAGCTTTATATCCACTTTCCCCTAAAAATTTACCATAATCTTCTAAATTAAATATAGCAACTTTAATTCTTTTAAAAAAATGTAATTTATTATCTTGTTCCACTATATATATTCCCTCCTGATTTTTTCATTTGTTTGTAGGGGTGTAATGCTTAGTTCAACTTCATCTCCTACTTTGATATTTTTTGCACTAGATATATCAACAATCGAATGATACATTCCAAGTCTTCCGATAACTTTATAATCTGTATTTTCAATTTTAACTTTAATAGAATTATCTGTAAAAATTTTTCTAAATTCCATAAGCACCGAAATAATATTATTTTTAAGTGAAAAATCATCTCTTAATTTATCTTTATTTAATCCATCCATATATCCTACAGGAACAATAGCCACTTTAGTTTTTTGCTTTGTTTTATAAGTATTTCCATAACTAATATTATATCCCTTTGGTAGTTCTTTTATTTCAGTAATAATTGACTTAAACTTGCCTACTTTTTTAAATTTTTCTTTTTCATATAATGTTCTTCCTTGAATTATAGAACCTAGTCTCACACTATTTAACATCATATCTGGATATTTTATAAATGCGGTTGAAGCTGAACAATGTAAACGGTCTATACTATATCCATTATCTTTTAAATAATTAATAATGCTAATAAATCTATTAAATTGCAATCTAGTATCTTTTTCATTTTTTGCATTAGAAAAATGTGTAAACATTCCAGTAATTTCAACATTTTGAACTTTTTTAAGCATTTCTAAAACTGTATCTTTATCATCATATAAAAAGCCATATCTTCCAAAACCTGTATCTATTTTAATATGAGCTTTTGCCTTCTTATCTATTTTACTACAAATGTTTTCAATCATTTCAAATTCTTCAAAAGAACCAATTGTTAATGTTATATTTTTTTCAATTAGCTCTTGTAATTCATTTTTAGTAATAATAGGAGATAGCATTAATATTTCTTCATTTATATCAGCTAGTCTTAAATCGATTGCTTCGTCAAAATTTGCTACTGCAAGAGTATTAATTCCACTTTCAACTAAGAATTTAGAATACTTTACTAAATCTAATCCCATTCCATTTGCTTTAACAACTGCAATAATATTTACATTCTTTCCTTCAATTCTTTTCTTTATTTCATTTAAGTTATATTCAATATCTTTTTTATTTATTTCTAATTTTTTCATTTAAGTTCCTTTTTATAGTTCGAAGCGATCTAAAAGTTTTTTCTGCAATTTTATATAATTTATATTTTATTGGTTTATATGGAATATAAATTTCACCTATAAATTCAGTAAAATCAGCATTAAATCCTTTCTTGAATCGATATAATCCATATTGTGGATGTGATTCATCAACTACACCAGAAACACCTCTAAAGTCATACATATCACATTTATTTTCAATAGCTTCTTTTATCATAGTCCATTGAAGTAAATAATTTGGCATCAAATTTCTATGTTTGTTTGAACTAGCTCCATATAAATACCATGTTTTATTTCCATACATAATAGGAATAATTCCAGCAATAGGCTCATTATCATGATAAGCCATTAGTAATTTCATATGTTTTGGAGCCATCTCATCATACATTTTTTCAAAATATGAAAGCGATCTAATTAAAAAATTATCTCTTTCACCTGTTTCTACCATAATTTTATAAAATTCTTTTAAATCTTCTTTTGTTCCTTCTTTAACTTCAACTCCCTTTTTAGTAGCTAGTCTAATATTATATCTAGTTTTTTGGTGAAATGCTGAAAAAATTTCATCTTCTGTTTTTCCTCTCAAGTCTAATCTAAATACAAATCTAGGTTGTATTTCATCTTTAAAATCTTTACTATCATCTTTTATTTTAAATCCATTTTTTAATATTATTTTTCTGAATTCTTCATCAGATTTTAAAACATCTGGTTCAACTCTAAGAGCAAAAGCTTTATATTTTTTTGCAAGAATACCAGCACCTTCAACCAAATCTTTAATTATATCTTCATTATATAAATCACAAACCGGTCCTCTAGCAGAATACATAATGTTTCCAAATAGCGGTATTTTTCTAATCCAAACACATAAAGTACCTCTAATACTCCCATTTTCATCTTCAGAAAGAATAACTTCTTTTTTCCAGTTCGTTTTTACATTTCCCCATTCAAGGGATTGTTGAAAATTACATCTTTCATGATTTTCTAAAAAATTTTTATAATTATCTTTATCTTTGTCTTCTAATAATCTCAATTTTTCCTCCATTATTTAGATTGCCTATGTTCCGGGAGTTTGCCCATCACTTGCTCCACCAGCTTGTTCTTGAGCTGGTGGCTGTGCCTGTGCTTCAGCACCATTTCCACCATCTCCACTTCCTGTCTGACCTTGAGGTGTTTCTGTTGTTTGAGTTGATGGAGTTTCTGTAGTTTTTTGTGCTTGTTGTTGTGTTTGTTGTTGTGTTTGTTGAGTTTGTGTTTGAGTCTGTGCTGGTTGTTGAACTTGTGGTTGTGGTATTCCTTTACTTTCTTGAAGTTTTCTATTAGCTTCTTCAAACCTTGCTTGTGCTTCAGCAGCTGCTGCTGCATCTCCTGAAGCTTGTGCTGCAGCTGCATCTGTAGCAGCTTGCCATGCAGCTTGTTCATATGGTGACACTCCTGAACCTACATGTATATTACAAAAATCAGTTGGAACTGATGAAGCAGCACCTTTTGTTACCCAAGGAGCATCTTTTTCTTTTTCAGGAACATATCCATATACTTCTGAAACATTTGGGCATGTATTAAGTGCTAATAATCCTGAATCTGCACAAATTCTAACTGACCCACCATGTCCTTCACAAGTTTCAGTTGGGACACTAGATTCTGTAAATAGTTCTGTATAAACATTTCCTCCACATGAGGCTGTTGCAAGTTTTCCTGAAATTGAGCAAACTTGTTTTCTAATAATTCCTTCTGGTTCTGCAAATTCCGCATTTGGCAAATCTTTATGAACTGCTTTCATAACAGTAGCCCATAGTTTTCCAGCTGGATTTCCACTATAATGTACTTCTGCATTATGCTCATAACCATACCAACAAGTTGCAGTATAATATGGTGTAAATCCTGAAAGCCATCTATCAAAATCATCATTTGTTGTACCTGTTTTAGCAGCAGTTTCAATTCCTGGTATAGCACAATACTTAGCTGTACCGCGAGTTCCAACAACAGGCTGTGTTAATATATCTTTTTCAATAAATGCATTTTGTTCTGTCATAGCACGAGTTTCTTCTTGACTTGGTTCATAAATTGTATTTCCCTCACTATCTGTAACTTTTGTATAGAAAGTTGGAGTTATATATAATCCATCATTAGCAATTGCAGAATATGCTGCCACCATTTGTGCAGGTGAAACTCCATCATGAAGTCCACCAAGTGCTAAGCTTAATCCTTCTTCTGTAAAATCTGGTAATCCCACTTTTTTGCAAAATTCAACTGCTGCTTCTGTACCAATATTAGTTAATGCTTTAGCATGAGGAATATTATATGAAAGCTCAATTGCTGTACGCATATTTGAATAAGTACTATATCCAGTAGAATTCTTTGGATTCCATGGGTTTGCACTATTGGCTCCCCAAGTTGAATTTAAATTATAATAAACAGTTGCACCTGTAATAACACCTGTTTCTAGTCCTGGAGCAATTACAGATATTGGTTTCATTGATGAACCTGTTTGTTTCTTTATATCTGTGGCAAAATTCAAATATCCAAGTTTAGTGATTGCTGTTCTTTCTTCTTTGCTTCCTGTTGCAGTAGCAGCAGCAACAACTTGACCTGTTGTTTGATCTTCTATAACCATTGTTGGGGTTGAATATTGAGTAACTTGTACTTTCTCACCTGTTTCTTTATCTTTATCTGTATATTTTGAACTTGTAAACCAGGTATCTTTTACAATTTCTTCTTCTAATATTTTTTGTATACTTGTCTTTTGTGTTGTATAAATCTTATACCCACTACTATATAATGTCATTTCTGCCATATCTCTATTCATATCTGGATTATCTTTCATAATCTGTTCTAATATTTGACTAATAGCAGCCTCTGTATGATAAGACACATCTGTTGTTACACTAGCGCTTTCACCTTTTTTAAACGCTAATCCATTATCAACTTCTGCTACTGCTTCATTGTACTGGTCATCAGAAATATATGCTAATTGTTTCATTTTACCTAATACTGTTTTAGTTCTTGTTTTAATTTTTTCAGCCATTTTTTGTTTTTCTTCTTCAGGATTTTCTTTATCTGCAAAATCCGCAAAAGGCTTATATGCATTTGGAGAATTATTAATACCTGCCATATATGCACATTCAGCAATGCTTAAATCTTTTGCACTTTTATCGAAATAATATATTGAACCAAGTTCAACACCATTAACATCATCTCCACCAACAAATATTAAATTTAAATACAATTCTAATATTTGATCTTTAGATAAATAATGTTCAACTTGAATAGCTTTTGAAATTTCTTTAACCTTTCTCATTACACCGGCCAGTGCTGTTCTCTCTTTATCTTGAGTAATATTTTTTATAACTTGTTGTGTGATAGTACTACCACCAAAATTTGAATTTCCTTTATGAATTAAATAATTAACAGTAGCATATCCAGTTCTTCCAATATCTATTCCACTATGATTATAAAATCTTTCGTCTTCTATAGCAACATATGCTTTTGGCAAATATTCAGACATTTCAGATAAACTTATACTCTTCCTTTTAGTTCCACCACTTAAAGTTGCAATTAACTCTCCATCAGCGTCATAAACTGTTGAGTTCTCATATCCTACTTTTAATGTAGCCATATCTATTTTTAACTCATCACCAAAGAAACCATAAAAAACACCTACAAGAATTCCTGCACCTATTATCATACATAAAACTAATATGATCAATATAATTTTTATAGCTAAACTAATCTTTGGATGTCTATTCTTAAATTTATTTTTTTCATTTTTAGGTCTTGAATTATTTTTTCCTTTACTTTTCATTTTCTTTTTTAAATCTGAAGTTTTTATTCTTTTGGTTTTATCATTATTACTGTTTCCCATAAATCCTCCTTATCTCTTGCATCTATTTTTATAAAAAGAAACTTTTTTCATTTTGTAATATCATGAGTATTATATTACATTTATAAAAAAAGATAAAGTGTTTTTTATAGTTTTTTTATTTTAGTTTTTAGTATAATATATCACTTGTTTTTTTAAATAAATATGCACCTTCTTCTATCAACTTATTAGTTCCTATCGAATTTTTTGATGTAATGTTTCCTGGGACAGCATAAATATCTTTTCCTTGTTCCAACCCATATCTTGCAGTTATTAAACTACCACTATTTTTTGTAGCTTCTACAATAATAATTTTATCAGAAATCCCACTGATAATTCTGTTTCTAAGTGGAAAATTTTCTTTATTTGGAGCAGTATTTAATTTATATTCAGAAATAATAGTACCACCATTTTCTAAAATCCTTTCAAATATTCTTTTATTCTGATATGGATATATTTCTTCATTAGATACTCCAGTTCCTAAGACAGCAATAGTTTTACCAATTCTACTATCTAATGCACCAAGATGTGCAAATTTATCTATTCCTAAGGCTAAGCCACTAACTATATTTATATTCATATCTGCTAGTTCTTTTCCAATTTTTCTGGAAACATATCTGCCATATTCTGTTGCATGTCTTGACCCCACAACTGCAACATTGTCTGAATATAAATTATTTATGTTTCCTCTAACATACAAATAAGCTGGCATATTATCAATATAATATAATTTTTTAGGATAATTGTTTTTATCTCTTACTGATATTAACTTAATATCATTTTTTATAATATAATTTTGATATTTTTTTATATTATACTTTTTTTTAGAAATTTCAATTTCATTAAAAATATCTTTTCGAATTTTTAAACTCATAAACTCTTTTTCATTCAAATTCCAAATTTTATTACTATCATATAATTCTAATAATCTAAGTTTATATTTATTTTTTATATTAATAGATGAAAACCAAATATCATAATAGTTTTCTATAATAATCTCTCCTTTCAATTTGTGTATAATGCTATCAAAGTAAAGAACAAAAGGACCACTTTTTTAATACTCTATACTTTTAATTTTCTTTAAGT
>AUXO012953171.1_pt1 | contig 20482 bp, 18 predicted proteins | sample 768731 | NCBI WGS metagenome assembly AUXO01 (sample SAMN02715735, study PRJNA202380) | gut metagenome | biome: sheep rumen | host: Ovis aries | place: New Zealand: Palmerston North
CCACCAGAACCAAGAGGTTTTCCTATGATATAGCGGTCACACAATATTTCACCTTCTTGCATATGCAAGCCGGAATTTTCGTTTGTTTCTTTTTGATAGCCACAATGTGGACATATCAAACAATTATCATCTACCAGCTCCATGCAACTCATACACCGTTTCATGAAATAATTCCCCTTTCTTTCCATTATTTTTAATAAACCATACCTTGTGTAATGCCAACGGAAGCACACCATGTATTTCCATTCTGTACTGCTCCATCGAAGTCCTGACCACCATCAACATACAATATTACATATTCTTGCATTTCAAACGAAAAATCTACTTTTGCCATAATCATAGCCGTAACAGTTCCAAACTGTTCCGGCGTACCTGTTGCAACAATAAAAGAATATTTGACATCTGAATCTTTAATTATATTGTATGCTTCTTCAATTGACATTCCTCTGAAATCAATGGGTTGTCCATTCACGGCGACAGAATCTCTCAATTGTGTTCCGTCTACGGTTCGAAATGTTACCCAACGCCCTTTTGGAGTGTCTGAACCTGCTGCATAATTTTGTGTATAAACAACGGAATTTTCTGAAGAACCTCCAAATACTTCCGTATCATCAACTGGATAATTTCAATATCCAGCAGCTGACAAGGCATCAATTGCCTGTTGCTTATTCATACCAATAATATTAGGAACTCCGCTTTCTACAGCAGGTTCTTCCACAATTTCTTGTTGGGGTTCTTCTTGGGGCTGTTCTTCCTCAATATTTTCCATTTCTTCCTCTTCCATACTCGTCATATTACCACTAACAATAATTGTCACAGGGCTGAAAGGGGCAAGTTCTGTGCCAGCAACAGGATTTTGTGAAATGATGAATCCTTCTTGTACAATATCACTCAATTCATAGGTTACTTGTACAGGAAGGTCATTGGCTTCTAATAATCGTTTTCCTTCTTCCAATGTTTGATATTGTACATCAGGGACTTTAACAATTCTTTCACCAAGAGATACAACTAGTTCTACTACGCTACCGCTTTCAATTTCTGTGCCTGCTTCTGTTTTCTGGCTCATAATCATATCTTTTACAAAATCGGAGCTGTATTGTTTATCTTCTGCACGAATTGTCAAGTGATATTCTTCCGCCATTGCAATGGCTTCGTCATAAGTTTTTCCGACAAAATCAGGAACAATTGTCATATCATTTTCAAAATTCAAATTTTCTTCCGGACTTTGACCCATTGAAACGAAGAGTATAATTTTCTCACCGACAGGGTAGTCTGTTCCAGCTGGAATGCTTTGGGAGATGACACTATTCTCAGCAATTGTATTATGATATTCTTCTTGAATGGTGACAGAAAAATTTAATTCGTTTAATTTTTGAAGTGCTGTTTCCCAGTTGATTCCAACAACATCCGGAACGGTTTTCATTTCCACACCACCACTGATAGTCAATTCAATTGTAGAGTTCATTTCCACAATAGAACCACTGTTAATATCTTGTGTCAAAACCAAATTTGCCCCGATTTCGTCAGAATATTCTTTTCCTGTAATATGATAAGATAGAGAGGCTTTTTTCAGCTTTTCATCTGCACTATCAAGCCCCATGCTGATAACAGAAGGAACTCTTGTTTTTCCATTTGGTACAAATATATTGCTTTGCAGAGCATCTTGAAAACCAACATTGTCCTTTAAAAATAACACCCCTGTCGTCATCAATAGCACACTACAAATGGATAATGTCACTTTTGCCCACAATGGAAACTGTAAATTGATATTTCCTTTGATGTGACCTTTTCTCAATTTGACAGTTTCACTGGTTGTCAGTTCATAAATAAATTGGTCTGCATTCTGCGTCCTGTCCTCAATTTGCACATTCATGGCATTATAAACCGCCATCACATAATTTTCAGGAATATCTTTCACAAACTTTTCAATGGGAAGCAGTAAATCTTTTTTCTGATTACTCAAAGCATTTTTTCGCTTTAATGCATCTGGTGGGATTTCTCCGGTTATCATGTGATACAAAACCGCTCCCAATGCGTAAATATCGGTGTAAGCTCCCTGTTTTCTTTGACTGCGGTATTGTTCCTCAGGGGAATATCCTTCTTTAATCAGCACTGATAAACTCCGGCTGTGTTGTGTTGTTGCAAATCTTGATGCTCCAAAATCAATCAGTTTGATTTTACCATCATTTGTCAAGAAAAGATTGTCCGGTGCAATATCATAATGAATGATACCTTCCTGATGAACAAGTTTCAAAGCTTCCGCAACAGGTAATATCATTTGTACCGCTTTTTCAGCAGGTATTTTTCCTTCACGCTCCAAGAAGGAAGAAAGCGTTTCACCGTTTAGCAGCTCCATAATAATATAGGCTGTATTATTTTCTGAAATGCAATCATAAACATGGACAATTCCATCAACAGAATTGAATTGTGCAAGATGAATTGCTTCTTCCCGAAATTTTTCGAGTCCGCTTTGAAATTGCTCCAGATGGTCTCCAGTAAATACCGTGACAGTGGATTCATTCAATGCACGAGTTGCAAATTCACTAGGCATATACTCTTTAATGGCAACTTTGCATTGTAAAACCGTATCCCATGCAATATAAGTTACACCAAAACCACCAAATCCAAGCGGTTTGCCGATAATATAACGTTGATTGAGAATTGTACCCTCAACAATATGCATTCCTGTGTTATTAGTTGCTTGATTTTGATGACCGCAATATGGACATATTGTAACATCATTATCAAATTGCTCCATACAACCCATACATCGTTTTATCATTCTGTTTCCTCCGGTCATGAAAATGGCTCTGGTGTATAATTATCAGGAATGATAATATCAAAATATTCTGAATTACTTTTCTGAAATTCTGAATAAGTATCCCGATTAACGGGCAATCCGTCACCTTGATTTTGTAAAAATAGACAATCTTGTGCATAACTACTGAACATAAATTCTAAAAAGCGTTCAGCCATTTTTTCAGTAGTTCGGTCTCCACAGTCTCCTAAGCTCCAAAATTCTCCCATTTGACAAGGAATATTCTGTCCTTCAATGGTCAGCATTTTAAACTTTGCTGGGAGCGTTGCTTGTAATTGGTAAAATTCAAACGTATCTGCAAAATACAATTCCGCATTACTACCATAGAACTGTTCAGCATTCGCCGGAACATAAGAAGTTGACGGAAATAATTCTGAAAAAATGCCTGATACATTTGGTTTGATTGCAAGTCTTCCTTCTTCGTTGATAGCATCTGAAACAGATGAAATACTATCATTTTCATAGGGACAAAGTACAGTATTCACATAAACGACAGGAAGATTGAAACAAAGAGGAATTCTTTGCTCTGACAAAATTTCATTTTGAATATTTCCAAGAAAATAGTAATCTTCCATTTCCATTTCAGAAAGTAAATCTTCCATAGAAAGCACTGCCATTCCAGAAGTGTCAATTTCAGTACTTTGGAACAATGCCGGAGCATTGCCATTTTGAAAAGATTCTGTCAATTTTTCGGAGTATTCCGAAGATTCCACTTCTACCAATTCAATGGTAACATTCTGATAACTTTCACAAAATGTATCTTTAACTTCAAGGAGTACCTGTGATATGGAACTATCTTTTGTATACCATACATTTAAAATAACTTCTTTTTGTTGCTGAATGACATTGTATGCAACGATACCAGCCACCACCAATACCACTGCAAAAGCAGATGCAACCTGTAAAAATTGCCTGTTTTTCCGCTTTTTGATGGTTTGTTTGACAGTAACAGCAGGTTTTTCCTGTTTCAAGACGGCTTCCAATTCTTCCACCTTCTGAAAACGAAAACGTCTGTCAACTGCCATTGCTCTCATGATTGCATCATTGAGATATTGCGGAACTTGGGGGTTCAATTCAATTGGTTCGGGAATGTCACGACCTTTTTTCTGTTCTTCTTCACGGTCGGTAGATTCTATTGGTTTTTGTCCTGTCACCATCCTGTAAAGTGTTGCACCAAGAGCATAAATATCTGTCCATGCACCCTGATGATTAAGAAATTTTCCGTTTTCGTCTGGTAATTCGTATTGTTCTACAGGAGAGTACCCCGGTTTTAATACAGGGTCAGGCTGTTTATCGGGGTCATTGACAAACATTGCTGCACCAAAATCAAACAATTTGTAGTGATTTCCCATGCACATCCATATATTATCGGGGCTGATGTCACGGTGCAGAATGTGGTCTTTGTGAATTGTCTTTAATGCATTGCAGATACTGAGTGCAATTTCAATCACACTTTCCGGATTCATTTTTTGATTTGGAATATCCCCCTGTTTCAGGTAATCGCTTACACTGATACCATCAAGGAATTCCATTACCATATAAGCAGTGTTATTTTCCTCAAAATAATCAGATACATTGACAATATTTTCATGATTTCGGTAATTTGCGATAATTCTTGCCTCATCCGTAAAATGTGAAAATTGCCGTCTCAAAGCATTTTTCTTCTTTTGGTCAATCAAAATCAGTTCTTTTTGATTTGGAATTCTGTTGACAATGCCATTTAAATAAAATTCCTTGATGGCAACAACCGTTTTCAATGTTGTATCCCATGCCCTATAAACAATTCCAAATCCACCAGAACCGCACACTTCTCCGATAATGTAGCGGTCTTTTAAAATTGTACCATTTGGTAAATGATTCACCTGTCGAACGGAATTTGCAGGTGAAAAGCCACACAAAGGGCAATACTGATAGATACTTTCATCATATTGATGAAAACAACTGTAACATAAACGTTCCATATTTTATTGATTCACATAAGAATTCCAGTTGAAATTCTCACCACAAAGAGGCATGAAAATATACATACAATTACTTCCAAATTCCAGCTTATCATAAGCTTTTAAATTGGTAGGCATTGCCAATAATGTACCATTTAAGTAAGTCAAACCACTGCTTTGCCCTGCCACTACAATGAATGTTTCTGATTTGGGGTCAAAAATAATTTTAGCATGAGATTCTCTGGAAACACATTCTTCATTGATAAGGGCAATTGACATTCTTAGAGAACGACCAATTGTATTTTGTCCTGCGTGCAAATTGAAACTTTCTCCGAAATGCTTTCCTTTTACACAAATCAGCCAACCAACAACAGGCTCTGCACCATCATCTGTATAGAACCCCCTTGTTTTTCCGTCATCTGCGTTCATTTGTCCATTATCTGATGATGTATCAATATAAACCGAACTTTTCTTTCCAGCGATTTCATCCATTAAGGAAGAAGATTCGCTATCGTGTCTTTCAACTGCACTCAAATCGGAAGGAGCAACGACAGGTTCATGAATTGGCTTAGGTACTTCCTGTACAACAGGTTGTTGAATTTCTGGTGTATTTGAAAAAATAGCAGATTCAGGCTCTTTTTTTGGAGCTGATTCAACAGAAAGTAAATTTTGTTTCATTGTTTCAGGGTCAATAAATACAGAATGCCCATCAACTCCCTCTGGAATATTGACACGTTTCGGCTGGCTACGTTCTGGCGTTCCGGGGTAACAATAGGGGCAACGGTCATATAAGCTAGCATCATAATAATGTCTAAGATTCAGGTTTGAACATCTTTTCATATCCATAGTTATCACTCCTCATATTTCAGTAAAATAAATGTTGTATTATCTCTGTTTTCGTCCTCCGAAAATTGAATTTCTCTTAACAAAGACTCCATGCATTCAGAAATATTTCCTTTCAAAAAATCGGGAATATTTTCTATTGGAACAGTACGGTAAAATCCATCAGTGACAAGTAAAATTTTATCTTGAGGTTTCAATTTCAAGGGGCTTTTGCTGATGTCATACAAGTTGACCCCTCCAACACCAATGTAACTTGTCAATGCCGAATGTTGTGCCTGTTCATTTTCATATTGTTCAACAGTGATACTTCCATTTTGCAGTAAATCCAGCAACATTTCTCTATAATTATGGTCTCTTGTCAACTGCAATATCTCATCATTGCGGATAATATAAATCCTGCTGTCACCTACGGAAAACCAACTAATTTCGCCATTGCGAAACATCACAGATGCAATGGTTGTACCTGCTTTCAAACGCTTATGACTTTCATCTTTCAGAAAGTATACTTTTGCATCCAATTCATCCAAAGAGTTGGTATAAAATGAGCTGTCCTCAGCAGATACTTGAACAAATTTTTCGTGAAGGAGTTTTGCTGTTGTTTCACTTGCCAATTTTCCGCATTCATAACCGCCCATTCCATCACAAACAGTTGCAAGCACCACATTATGATGAAAAGTTACACAACAGGTATCTTCCTGTGTTTCTCTCATCCCAATATCAGAATACCAACCCGCATAAATACAATTAGAACCTGTCTGATATTTTTGTATCTGAAAAATATCTTCCCACAAAATCAATCACCTACTTTTTATCAAGCATTACTGCAATGGCAGTATGATTATCCATTTCTACAGAAGTGCCATTTTTTTGGACTTCCTGCAACATGAGAGAAAGCCATTCACTGGAATCATGACTTTTTTTCAGATATTTACACATCATCTTTTCTGTGATGTACTCCCAGAAACCATCTGAACAAAGCAAAAAAGCTTGACATTCTGAAAGGCTTCTGATTTCTGAAATTTCATATTCCTGTCGTTTCCACGGTACTCCCATGACCCGAAGAAGGCGGTTTCTGTCTGGATGATTCCGGATTTCTTTTTCTTTGATGTCACCAGATGACACTAGCATCTGAGGTACACTATGGTCAAGCGTTCGCAGAACGATTTTATTTTTACGAAACACATATAATCTCGAATCTCCGATATGTGCCCAGATAGCCTTTTCATTATCCGTCAGCAATACGACTGCTGTCGTTTTCATAGAATTTTTCAGATGTATTTTTTCAATTTCCTGCATCAGTGCATTTTGTGCGAATGTAAACATATTTCCGATGGTTTCAGGGCTGACCTCTGGATGTTCATTAAAATATTGTACCATCGAATTTGTCACCAATTGAGAGGCAACATCTCCCTTTCCATGTCCGCCGAGTCCATCACAAAGTACAAAGCAATACATTTCCCCTAATTGTGCAATTTTTGCATCATCCTCATTATGTTCACGGTTTCCAATTTCAGAAATCAAAGTATAATCCATAATGCACCTCTATCATTCTAATTGGAATTTATGTGCTGTTGAACCTAACACAATTATTGTACCAGATGAACAAGGGGTACTTTTCCCAGCTGGAAGTCGTTTTCCATCTTCTGTGAAAGTCCCTGAAATTGATTTATCAACCACAATAAAGCTTTTCTTTTTGGATTGATAACTTATTACACAGTGAACAGGATTCACTTTTTCATCATTGATGATAATTTGACATGACTTTGCATCTGAACCAATTTTAATTTCTTCGCCTGTTTCAATTTCAAAATTGCCACCTGCATAAAATCCGGATATTCCCTTAATAAGATGTACTTCGGGGGCTTCCGTTTCAGGCTGTTTCTGTCCCTTTTTGGTCATATTACCGAACGCAGAAAGCAGAGAAGAATCCGGTTTCTTTTTCTTGCCACTGGAAAAAATATTAAAGATACCACCTTTTTTATCTTCCTCGTCTTCAATCTCTGGTACTGGTAATACTTCTTCTTTTTTGCGTGTTGTGGAACTTGTAACAGTGATAATTTCCGGCTCATCAATTCTCTGCACTTCCGGTACTTTCGGAAATGTAGGGTCTTGAACGGATAATTGTGGATTTTGGGGGAGCGATACCTCATTTTCAGAATCCATTGCTTTTCGGATATTACTCAGCGAAAATCCGCTTTCACTTGAAATTACATTCCAAACACGATTGAAATAGCTGATTTCATTACTATTTGCATTAACGTTGCTACCCTGTACGACATCCCTGAAAAATTGGTGTAAATTTCCAGTTTGTAATTCATTTTTCAGGGCAATACAGATAAATGAAATGCTTTGGTCAAATGAATTGATATACACAGAATCCAATGTCAAAAGAACCTGTCTGACATCAATCATATATTCGTCAAATCCCTCTAACGTAGAAATCAGATTCAATAGTGTTTTTCGAAAATCAGCTTGTGAAATATTCATTTTCAGGTATTCTTGTAATGGAACTTTTCCTGTCACATCAAATAACATTTCAAAATACTGACCATTCATTTCTTCCAATGAAATCAAAGCAAGACCAATATTTTTATCTTGATTACTGTTAATCATCATCATACTGACTTTATCAATCTGCACATTTTGATCACCTAAAGGATATACCACATAGGAGCTGTTACCCTTATTGATTCTTGTTAGCATACCTATCTCTCCTTATTATTCATAAATTGTTACAATGATATAATTTTCGACTCCATCCTGCACAACATCAGCACAGCCATTTTTTGTAAAGGCTTTCATATCATCAAACACAGGCTCAATCAAGATATTTTGAGATTTATCAATACATCCCCATTTTCCGCCGTCTTTGAAGCAACCGTACCCAATACAGAAAGAATGAGCATCATCATATTGCGGTTGAATTACCATTTCGCCAGTTTTGCTGACAAATCCCCATTTTCCCCCTTGTTTTACAGCAGCAGGTTCATCAGATGCAAACAGCTCCACATCTTCAAAACCGCCTGCAAGTTCCTTGCCTTCTTTATCATATAAAGCATAGATTCCATCTTTTTTCGCAAAGAATACACCATAAGTCGCACAATAATCATATTCGTTCATGACAATTTCATCAAATATGAATTCCGTCACTTGTTCAAAATCTGTATTGATAACAGCCCATTTTCCATCTTTCTGAACTGGTGCAATACCATTTGAAAACTCACCTGCATAGCTGTATTCAATATGATACTCTTTCAACCTTTTATCAACGTAACCCCATACACCTTCAAATTCTGCTGGTGCATAACCATCACTGAATGTTCCGAAATAATCCGCTGGTCTGTCAGGAACTAATTTTCTGTAGCCATCACCATTGATGTAATAATATTCTCCGTCTTTCTTGACCGGAATCAAATTATCATGGAGCAATCCAATGTCTTCATAATCAAATTTTGTCACCGCACTTCCGCCAGATTTTACCAAACCAAGCAAGCCATCACGCTCCGCAATGTAATACCCTTCGCTTCCATTATCTGGATAATATAATGGTTTTACATATTCTTCACTATGTTTTGCAGTACTGTACATTCCTTTCACTTGAATGACATTTTGTAAAATATCATTATCGAGACCAATATTTTCTTCTGCCTTTGCAGCAATTTTCAAAACATTGCTATATTGATTTGATTCCATGTAATTGTCAATCAATTTCATGTACATTTCTTTTTGGTCTGGTGCAATGGAAATTGCATTTTCGCAAGCCTTGATATAATTTCCATTTTGTCCCAATGCCTCGTACAAATCCACAACTTTACACGCAATCTCGTAATCTGGACGGATTTTCAAAGCAGATTCATATTCTGTTACAGCATCAATATAAATCCGTTTTTCTTCTAAAGTTTTCGCTCGTTCCATGTGTGAATTGTATTCCGCATTGATTTCACCATAATAATTTCTGATATTATTCCACGAAACAAACAGCAAAAATATCATGGCTATCATAATCAAATAAGGTAGTAACCGACTCATAATACACCTCTTTTTCCAATTATCCTGCAATTATCAAAAAATATAGATAAATACTACATCCAATCCAAATAAACGGTGCAAGGGCAATTTTGGATTTTCCATCTGCTTTTTTTGCTAAAAGCATTACAATGCTGTATCCTGCTGCAAAAAGAATTGCATAAAATCCGACATTGAATACCCCCACAATTCCAAGATACAACCCAATCACAGAAAATAATTTAATATCTCCTGCACCGAGTCCCCCTCTTGAAATCAAGCGACATATCACAAGAACTGCCCCTGTCAAAATCATTCCAGCAAGTGAAGGCAGAACTGCTGTCTGCCATTCTTCATGTTCTGCTAATATCTGCAATAAAACTCCAATTGCTTTGATTCCAGTCAAAATCAATATCATTTGATTTGGTATCTTCTTTTTTCTGAAATCTGTCCACGCACAAATGAAACATCCGTCCCATAATAACGCATCTTCTGCAAGATGAACTATTGACATTTCTTTTGACATTCCAAAGTAAAACAATGCAATTCCGGATGCAATGTAACTTACTGCTGAAATTATCAGATAGATGATTTCAGCAGAGTGAAATTCATTCCATGTAAAAAGCTTTTCCAATAAGTAGCTTCTCTGAAAGCACGTTCCTGCATATGCCAGCACGAGGGAAGTGATGACAATAATTGTATAGATTGTAATGGTCACTTTTTCTATCCTCCGATGCTTTTGAGAGAAGCAGTATTACTATCATCTGGAACAAGCCAAGCAGCAGTACAAGCTGTTTGACGAATTAAAATCCCCTGATTATCGGGTAAGTTAATCATTCCCAATGTGATTGCCTTAGGATTGAGACGATAGACCGCAACCAATTTAATAGAGCGTCCATCTGAAAGCAATTCAGAATTAGAAAAATCAATCCCATCTAAGCCTTTTTCAATTCCCATTGATTTGAGCATCTCATCAGTAGAATTTCTGTTACCTCCCAAATAACGGGGCATAATTGTTTCACATACCCAAGGGGCAACGTATTTTCCAACGGCTCTATTCGCCATACTTTTCGCAAAAACAGAAAGAATATTTTTAATTTGCTTTACAGGGTCATCTGTGATTTTGTCAACGCTAGATAGAAGTTTGTCAGCTGTTTTTTTAGCTTCTTCTACATTATTCCCAACATTTTTAATCTCTTCCAAGCTGATATTTCCATTTTGTGCATCCTCAGCAATTTTAAATGCTTCGTCTTTCAAATTATTTGTATTGGTGGAAAATTCAAGAACATAACCAATGGTATCATCAATATCTTTCACCTTTTCTTTGGCAGCTTCCGTATCTGTCCCACTTATCAATTTTGTGACACCTGTTTTATCAAGCATATAGAAATAACCTGAAACTTCTTTTGCAGTTTGGCTTAAAGCATACTGCATAGTAGATTGCACCCTAGCAAGCATGGAAATCATCATAATTGCAAGAATTGCAATTGTGAACATAGTAATGCCAAGAAGGGCATCAATTGAAATACTACCACTTTCATTATGAAGTTTTTGTTTCATATTCTGCCCTCCTCTCATCAATAGCCATTGATACCACTGTAACTGATAGTAACATAATTTTTACCAAAATTACCCTCCGTGGTAACATCAGAATTTTCATTAAGTTCCGTTTTTGTGGCGGACCAAGGAAGCAATGTCCCCATTTTAGCATTTGCCTGAATATTGACAATTGTGTAAGCTTGTGTAATTTTGAAATTGTCAACGTGATTTTCTGCCGCATATTGTACATTCGCCTGAATCAATGCTGCCGCCCTCAATAAACAGGATGTTTCATTCGGCTGGTTGTTATTTCCAACATCCAGAGCCAAACGCATGAACATGAAAACTTTGCAGTATTCTTTGTAATTCATAGTGACACGGCTCATTCCAGAATTGCTTGTTTCTCCAGCAGCCGCAGAAACAGTGCTGTCTTTGGAAAATTTAGAAATATTGTCATCAATTATTTTATCTGTGCTATCATTGAATGTGTTTATTTTATTGCTAATCCCGTTGTTGACATAATTCTTAAGGTTTGCAACTGGTTCTTTTCCTTTTTCCTGTAGTTGTTTTTTGAAATTATCAAGCTGTTCATTTACAACGCTATTGATTCGTTCATTGATAGTGCCATCATTCGTCAATAACTCATCAATTACACCATTGATACCGTCTTGAATATCTTTTGACGGAATCTTTTTCTGATTCTGCCACGTTTCATTTAATTTTTTCTTAATTTCTGTTGCAATTTTTTGAGATAATTTTTCTTCCATCAGATGATAAACTTGACAAACTGCCTTTTGAATTGGGTCGCTTGCTTCATCTTCGTTAAATCCGCTGTTGAGAACATTAAAAGCGTTCTCCAGTCCCTTATCAACAATGGTTTTCAAATTGCTACCATCTGGCAATATATCAGCCATTTTAGCAGTAATTGCATTTTCAATCGGGATTGCAATTTGATTTTTCACCTGCGCCTTGATACTTTCAACCATACTGTCAGTATATCCATTGAAGATTTCTTTTAGTTTTTCTTCTCCAAGTTCTCCAATTGTCTTTACTTCTTCAACAGCTTTATCAATCTCTTGATTGACTTTTGTCTGAACAGCATTTGCCACCTTATTTTTAGCTTCCTTTGTAACTGCCGCCAATGCTCCAACAGGAGTGCATACGAAGGTTTGCTGTGTTTTCATTAGTACAACATCCTCGCCAGCTTCCAGCAACTTCAAATCATACGAGCTTTCTGCTACTGCAATTCCTAATGTAATTACAACTTTTACAATCGGCACAAGAACTGGACACCATCCAACAGTGGCACTTGCAACAGTAGTACCAAATGACTGAATCTGTGCATCCTGAAATGCATAAATACTATTCATGGCGAAGCGAATCAAGAAAATATAAGTCTTGGTTTTATTGATATTATTATCTAAAGTGGTATCTCCCCAGAGAATATATTCCAATTCCTTGCCATACCATGCATTTTGAGTATTTAAAATCTTGTCATATTTATTGCTGGCAATCGCCTTATAGCCATTCAACAATTGCACATTGTCTTTATTTTTTTCGGACTTATCTGTCAGGCAAGTGAACATTTCGGTGAAATATTCTTCAAGGTACATATCTTCAACAAGATTTTTACCGAGGTTTTGCAAGCTTTCAAGTAAAGTTTTTGCATTTTGCAAAGAGCCCTGACTATTTTTGGCACTGTCCTTGTATTTATCTTTATTATTTGCATCTTCTCCAGTAGGAATACTACCAGTATCTCCATTCATCCCATCAAAATTCATACTACCTGTAGAAGCTTTATTATTTTCCGTTACTTCTTTGTAAGCCTCACTCACAGGTTCTTCCCCTTCGGATTTATGTTCAATTTTTTTGACGGATTCCTTCTTTTCTTCTTCCTTTCCAGAATCATCAGATTTGGAAAAATCCTCAGTGACCTTTGTGCTACCATCCTTATCTACACCGGCATTATTGACTGTATTGACAATCTCACTTTTAGATTTCTCTCCCTCATTATCCGCATCTAATGCACCTTCATCTGTGGGAGGAATGGCAACGTTTTTAATTGTAAAATAAAATTTCTCATTGTAGATGATTGATTCACCTTTGTCATCTAAGCCTGATACATCTTCATCATACTTTTGAGTTTCAGCTGTATCAGGTATATATTGTTTCTTCGCATTATCCAGATATCCATCAATTCTCTTGTAATATTGAACATTATCAGAAACTTTATTAGTATTGCCATTCTCCTGATAATCGGTATCATGGTCATAATTTGTTATCAATGTTCCAGTCGTGGTTTCATTTTCGTTTTTAATCTCTTTGTAACTTTCAAGAATTTGGTCAACTGTGAGGTAACTGCTATCAGGACAAATTTTCATTTTACCATCTTCCGACATTGTTCCTTGGGAAATTTCACTCTCGCTATATTGAAAAGTTTCCGATGTCTTTAGCGTTTCATAGCTCAAACCGCCATTCACATCGCATAACTGTTGCCCCAAGAATTTGACACTTTCAATATCACTAACAAGTGCAGTCAATGGTTCACAAATCTGATACATTACAATATTCGTAAGCTTCTGTGCTTCTACTTCATCCATTTCACTGAATGTAGTCTCGGCATCATTTTTCATCTGCGTACGAGTGGTTTCATCACTGATTTTTTCAATGCTTTTCTCCCACGGAACTTTTTGTTTTTTCAATTCGCCAACTTTTGAATTTAAAGTAGTGATATAATCTTGCATCTGTGTAGCAAAATCTTTGAGGGATTTTGTCTCATTATAGAAAGATTGAAGACGAACACTTTTATTTTTTATTTCTTCAGCCCAAACATCATACCAAACTCCGCCCTTATCACCATCGATTACTTGGTTATACAAATAATTATAATCTTTATCATGTTTATTCCATTCCTCATTGATTTTCTTCAATATTTCATACATATTTACGCAATGTCTAGCCTGTTCAACAATATCACTATTATTTTTAATTAAGCCCTTAATAATTTTTTCAGTAGCATCATATTTTATTTCTTCGACAGCGGATTGTTGATTATTTGTGCTAGTGGTGTTATTGTTATTATTATCTTCGTTCTCTGAGCCTTCATTTTCCCCAGTAATTTCGCTAGTATTCTCTGTATTTGCTTCACTATTAGCTTCTTCCTGCTTCATTTTTTTATCTACATCTAGAATTGACTGAAATTTACATTTTTGATACATATCACTATATAATTTGTAAAGACTGTTATAATAATTATAGTATTCTCTACGCTCTGCAAATTCATGATACTTTGAAGCTAATTTACGAGAGAAATCATAAAATTCTTTCATTCTTCCTAAGGGCTCACTTATCTTTAAAATTTTAGTATATTGTGTTAGTAATTCTGAAACTTTGGAATCATATGCAAATCCATCATCTCCAGTTGTAGTTCCAAACTCAATTTCATCAAGCTTTATGGAGGTATCTTCTTCATCAATCGTAAATTTTATTGTAACATCACCATATCTTTCCTCATACTTTGGTGTGTTAGCTGATTGAGTTTCAGTATTATATTTTCCGGTTACATTAATAATATCAGAAGAAATTTGATTTTCTATTTTAAACAAATACTCATAAACTGCTGAAATATCAGTACTATTCACACTCTCCGCTTCTTTCGTTATTTCCTCAGTCTTGCCATAAGACTTGAAAATATTTTCATCATTACAAGGAGTGGTGTACACTTTATTCCACATTGCTACATTGCTATTATGCAACAACGCCGCCTGAGCGAGCATATCATAGGTAGTCAATTCATCATCTACGATATGAAAAACAGTTTTCTTATCATGATACTTATTAGTAATGTATGTATCTCTTTTTTTATTATATCTGTCAATAGAATTATAAGCATTTTTGAAAGGGTCTTCCAAATCGCTCACTGCCTCAGCATAGGCAATTTTCTTATCAATCGCATCTACCTGCTGAGTGCTGTCCTGCAAGAAACCAATTTTTTTCATAAGGTTGGTTGCAAGAGAAACAGGGGCTTTGTACTTCATATAGTCAATAATCTGCCCTTTCATCACCATAGGATTGGAAACCCTTGATTCCTCAATGGGATTATAGGAAAATCCATCTTCTTCCAACTGCATTTCAACGAAATTAAAAATATCATTTTCGTCAATTTTCTCGTTATTGAATGTCATCTCTGTCAATCCATTTGCCATATTAACAGTCTTAGAATCTGTCGCACTTGTTCCCAAAGCCCCAGCAATCGTTTCACGAAAATAACGATTGACCGCCTTTTCGATATCATCTTGATTTTGTGCTACTGCAAACAATCCATACATTTCCTCTAATTTATGCTCATATTCTGACAAAGCGGCATTCATTGCCAAATCTCCGGCACTTTGCATTTGAACACGGCTCATCTGCAAACGGGATGCGTCTATAATCATAGTTGAATATGTCACCATTGGCACTAATAGCAAACAAAGAAAAATCGAAATAAACCCTTTCTCTTTTCGCATCCATTCCATTATCATAATATCACCTCACCATTTGACTCCCAATTTTTTCAGTCCTTCATCAAGGGTACTTTTGATTTTAGTCACATCAATCCCGATATATTCCGCCAATGCTTCGATAGAATCCACCGCAAAATCGGTATTCCGTACCAATTCATCCGTATCATTCACCACAGCAACCGCACTCGCCTTGATAGAGGGATTTTTAATGTTGAAAAAATCCAGAACAGGGAACCGCATCAATTGCTGTTCGACATCTACATAAATATATTGTGAAATAAATTTATTATCACAACGGATAGTTACATTAACAGAATTGCCCTCACCTGCATTGATAATAGAATTCTGTCTAACAAGTTTTTCTAAAACTTCTTCATAGTAGCTCTTATTTTTCAAAGGGTCTTTCGACCAATACCGATAAGCGGCTACTTGACAAGATGCCACTTTATTATCAATGGTAATTTTACCATTATATTTTCCGTCTTCTCGCTCTCCGTTTTGCTGTACAAGCCTGAAATCCGCCTCAGATGCAGAGGTTTCATAACGTGCTTCATTCAATAGGGTACTATACCCCGGACAGGCAACTTCTCTCGCTGCAAGGAAAGCGACTTTCTGTGCGTAGCTTGCGAGGGTCATACTCTGCAAGATGTACAGCCCCATATATATCAGGAAAAACACAATCATTATTGCAACCGGAAGATAAATTGATGCTTCAATCAAAGTTGCAACACCGTCTTCATTTTTCAGGAATCGTTTGACTTTTTTTATTTTCACGTCAATACACCTTCTTTCTTAAAAAAATCGGAAATTTGGAGTTTATTTTCTCCAAAGCAACATTAACAGATAATCCGAAACAGTAAGTATCACATCAGGATTCAATACTTTATAAGCCAGAAAAGCCGAAAACAGAGGAACACAAAAATATACCACATATCCTAGAATATAGCTTACTAACTTTAATGGCTCAACTAACATTAATAAAAACAGCTTATTATCACTCAATTTATCATCAATCAAATCAACTATATAAATAAAAAGTGAATATATTACAATTGAAAGAAAAAATATTACCATTGTCAAAAGGCGGACAAATACCCTTGCATTTAATTTTGTTGTGATTACCCAAAGTGTATAGGTATGTAATGACATCATAAATAAAATCGGTAAAATATTTATCATTTCAATCTCTCCTTTCATCCGCTTTCCAGAAAGCAGAAAATACATTCTGCCCTCTGGAAAGCCCCCACCCCACGAGGCATGGAGAGGAGTAGGAACACAAGTGAACTAACTACTAGTTTTATCTACCCAGTCATTATCAAAAATACTTCCGATGATACCACCTTTTTCAGGAATCGTCTGATTTTCTTTGATTTCATGAAAACAGTTCCTTCTTTCATTACTGAGTAGTTTTGACAGGTGGTGTATCTATATGTGATACTATCCATCTAAAGAAACGAGAAATGATGCTTTGTTCTTTGGGAAGTTGAACACCATACAACGAGGGCATTTTGATAACCAATATAATAAACATCACAACTTGAATAAACAAAAAAATGATTTCTAGGTCTTCTGAGAGCATTTTTTCCAATATATACCGAACTAAATCCAAAACAAAATTGATTAAAATAATGAGACCACAAAATTTAAAAATTTCTAAAACTTCAGTTAGACAAAGTACGCCCCACAATATCACACAAAGCAACATTGATATTGTCATTATAATAAATGTTTGCAAGTACAATTGCTCTTCCTCCTCTCAAAACTGTTTCAATGAATCATTTCAATAATAGATGTTATTTTTTCCGCAACCCAATTAACATCACTCCAAATAAAGGGAATCGCATCAGGATGTAATGTTTTGTAAGCAAAAAAAGTTGAAAACAAAGGAATGCATATACAAACTCCACACCAAATAATATTGCCTGTTATTTCCAATAAATCTGCTAATACAGAAGGAAACCAACTAAGGGCAGTTATAGATTCAACGAAATTGTCGATATAACTGAAAACAAATGCAAACACAAGGAGTAAAATATAAAATAGAATTCTTGCAAAAACATAGACTGCTATAATAACAATAATTCCGGCATCTGCTTGTATTCCAATTACAATCAGTGCGACACTTGCAAGAATTGCTGGCAATGCTATCGTATGAAAAATTTCCGAATGATTCACATAATCTCTCCTTTCATCCGCTTTCCGGAAAGCAGAAAATGTATTCTGCCCTCCGGAAAGCCCCCACCCCACGAGGCATGGACAAGGGTGGAAGTCTAAAATTTAAGTTGTAGAGAAAAGGTCACTTACTTTCCCCTTAATTTGGTCAAATATGTAATCAACAAGACCACCTGTAGTCTTACCAGTAGTATTAGTTAACTCAAACCCTTCCTTTGTCAAAAAATTCAACAAAAGTCCGGCAATAATAACGCCAAGGGCAATGACAATGATTGTCTGAATAACATCGCCTTCTTCATCTTCCATGAACTTTTTCACTTTGAGTTTGGCATTCCAGTAAGCCTTATACAGTTCAAAACAAACTTTATCCATCATTTTCGTTCACCTCCTTTGCTAAAAACTTCCAAACATACTGCCAACAATTGGCACAAGCACAACTGCCAAAATCCCTATAAACATAACCATATTCGGCATGAGGAGCTTTTGTGCAGCGATTTCGCCCTTTTGTTTGGAAACTTCTTTTTTCTGTTTCCATGCCTCGTCTGCCATCACCTTCATGGAGTCAATTGAATCCGCAGCTCCACGGTTGATAGCCTGTATGTAGATAGATGCAAACTTTCTCATTTCCTTGATTCCGCAACGTTCCGCAAATGACTGCATCGCTTCGGAAACGGACTTGCCCTCCTGCATATCCTTTGAAGTAAAACGCATTTCTTTGTATAAAGGATGTTCCATATTCGAATTTGCAACCTCATCCCATGCACGGCGGACAAGCATTCCGGCATTGATGAGCATTGTCAATTTAGAAACCATTTTCGGAAATTCGCTGAGAATTTCGTCTTTTTTCTTCGTCATAGCATCGTCAATGGATGACTGAATACTGTACACAATCAATGCAGCCAACCCAATCCCCAACAGCATCCAGATATAAGACTTGAAAATACATACCAATAACAAAGCCAATGGAACTGCGGTTAAAATCATGGAAATTTGTGCAGATGTCTGTACATAATAATACATTTCTGCACTGTCACGTCCGAAAATTTCACCAAGATGTTTCATGCGTTCGATAGCCTTGTCAGATTCTGAGATTTTCTTACTGCTTGCGTTCTCATAAAGTTCAATTGCACCAAGACCAATGAAGTAAATATTCTTCCCTGTGAAAATTTCCTCGTCAACAGTTTCCACCATTCCGGAAAATTGCTTTCGATACCGGAAAAACAGGAACATCCATGCAATAATCAAAACTGTCGCAAGGATTGCACTCAATAGCATTACAACATACACGCATATCCCTCCTATACTTTAATGTCAACAATTTTCGTACCCCACCAGTACGCAAATATGAAAAGTCCCAACGCAATGATTTTGACAACAATTGTCAAGGTACTTCCGGAATCTGTTTCAAAAGTTCTGGTTAATAACGACATGACAATTGGCATGACTGCCAAAATATTGAGCTGATTTTTCTGACTGGTGACCATGGTCTGAATTTCAAGTTCCACTTCGATTTTATCACTAATCATATCTCTTGTTTCACGGATGACCTTTGCAACATCACCGCCCAGATTCGAGGAAACATCAAATACACCTGCAAAACTCCGCACATCATCCAGACCGCTCCGGTCAGCAAAATCATTCAATAACTCCTTGATTTCCTTACCTTGATTGTCATGAGCATCACAAATATCTCTGACTTCTTTGGTGATATAAGCATCTGCACCATGTTCTGCAAGCATATCAGAATATGCCGCATGAAATGACCTGTTTGCCGTCATTCCGACAGTATATGAGTTACTAAGCGATTCCAACAAATCACGGAATTGCAAGCGTAATTCTTTTTGGCGGTCATTGAAAAGCTTATTTTGATAAATCGAAATTGCTTTATATCCTGCAATCAAGCCGACAGCCAGCCCTAAATAGGGATTATTGAAATAAATGTAACTTGCAGCGTATCCCACGACAAAGCCCACTAACACCGCTAATAATTTCTGATTTAGTGTCAGAATATAAATTGTATAATCTGTACCGTGTCCAGTGATACCTTTATTTTCAACGACTTTCGGCTTTTTCTCTTTTTTCTTCATTTCATCACCCCATAATTATAAGGTTTTTGTAATACCAGCCTGACGGAGTTTTTCAATATTCTGCATAGCATTATCAGTCCTGACGAGTCCGCCGGAAACGTGTTCCAATGTGGTCTTGTCGTCCTCTTGAAAAACATAAATCGGATTCAAAATGATTTCACCTTTTTCATAGCCAAGAACTTCCGTAATTTCAACAACTTTTCGGGAATGGTCACGCATTCGGGAAAGGTGTACAATAATATCCAGAGCTGAACCAATTTGACGGCGGACAGCATCCAACGGCAGACCTGATGCACCTTGTAATACCATTGTTTCCAGACGTGTCAACATATCCTTTGCAGAATTGGCATGACCTGTGGAAAGTGAGCCGTCATGTCCTGTATTCATTGCCTGCAACATATCAAGGGCTTCTTCTCCACGAACTTCCCCGACAACAATTCTTTCAGGTCTCATTCTCAAAGAGGATTTAATCAAGTCCTTAATCGTAATTGCCCCTTTACCTTCTGCATTGGCTTGTTTGGTTTCCATACGGACAAGGTTGTCAACACCTGTAATTTGCAGTTCCGCAGAGTC
>AUXO010652018.1_pt1 | contig 20475 bp, 16 predicted proteins | sample 768731 | NCBI WGS metagenome assembly AUXO01 (sample SAMN02715735, study PRJNA202380) | gut metagenome | biome: sheep rumen | host: Ovis aries | place: New Zealand: Palmerston North
CTGTTGATGACTATATCATCTGTGGGAGCAGTCACAGGAATAATACCAGTACTCGACAACCCGGTTATCCGATAAGATGCCAACCCGTTGCCAGGCACATAAAGATAGATTTTTGCCGTATCGCTGCCACTCAGTTCATAATCTATGAGAGCATTATTATTGGAATTGTTGACTGCGCCCAGACCTTCTTTGGGAATGGTCCATAATAAAGTCATATTATCAAAGTCCAAATCACGGCTCGTCTGTACGATGTTGAACGTGTAACCATCGGTGCCATCATAATCTGTCGCAGGGAAAATAGCAAAGGCATTTTCTCCGCATACGAAAGAGGCAAAGCCGTTGGTTGCGATATTGGACGTGAGCGAAGGAATAGCCGCGCTGCCATTGCCGAAAGTGGAGACAATGGCTCCTGTGGCAAAATTATAGAGCGCAGGAACCGTTGTACGGCTATTCATGACAAATTCTGTATCATTCACGGGAAATACACGCGGTGCTGCTCCTATCTTGGCGGCATTGGAGGTAAACTGGGTTAAAGTTGTACCTGTATCCTCAGTGGCTACGCCGTTGACTACATTCCACTTTGCAACAATGTTGCTTTGTGTCAGGGCGGCATATACAGTAAAGTTTCCCGTCAGCACATCACCGATGACCTTACAATAATCCGCACGGTTTGTCTTTGCTGTCGTACATGTGGCGACAAGTGAGGCTGCTCCGGTAATTTTATCTATCATATAGAGTTTGACAGGATACGACTTCATCCTCATACTGTAGTTATATACAAGGATATGGCCTGCATCATCCTTGATAATATCATTGCAAGGATATGTACCTCCCGAAATATCAGGACTAAGGTTCATCCTGCCGAAATACGCTCCAGTAGCAGCATCGTACTTGTCTATATAACATTTAGCAGCACTATTGTTGCTGGCACGTCCACATACATATATAGTGTCATTAACAACACAAAAGCCTTTGTTAAGCTCACCGGCAGCATCGAAGGAGATGTTGCCGAAATTTTCTTTGACAGAACGCTCCCAACGGTTTTCAAGTTTGAGACCGTTGACATCATCATAGGTAGCCATATCACGTTTCTTGATATAGCCCTCTTCTATCTCATTCTTATTAATAACAAAAGAGAAAATGTCTGATGATGAAACCTCCTCGCAGGCATCCTTGCCTGTAATGACACGCCAATAATACACACCATTACTGAAATCTTCATACAACGCAGAGTAACTCACAGCCGTATTGTCGTCAGAGAAACCAGAGGAGACAGAGTAAACCTGATGGGCTAAATTTTTGTCAGAATAAATCTCAAGTCTGTAGGTCTCGGCATCAGCCTTCTCCCATTGAAGAGTAAAATCAGTAAAAAGTCTCTCGCCATTGTTGGGCGATATAAGCGTTGTCGCTGGTGCATAGTTGACCGTCTCAGTCGTAAAGCGCGGCGCAAACTCATTGCTGAAATAATCCACTATACTGACAGCAAAATGATATCCGCTTCTGTATTTAGAGGCTAAAGCATAACTGTTGGTATATGAGATACCAATTAAATAATCAGCAAGTATACCTCCAGCTGTACTGCTTTGTGCCTTCGCATCAGTCACACCGTCAGGAATGGCATAGATAGCATATTTCACATAACCTGCGTTGTCCCAAAGCAATGTGTTTGAGGAGATGCGCAAATTGGTCACCTTACCATAGGAATGTTTGGCTTTCCAGTCAATGGCAGGTGTCAGAGACAGGTGCTGAAATTTGTTCTTCAGCAAATAATCTCCCAAGCCGGTCGCATTGCCGCCGTTCAGGTAAGAAACCGAATAAAACACCGCTCCGGGAGCCGCATTCTTTGTATACTCACGTGAATATTGAATTTGCTGCGCATAGTTTGACCAGTATTCCGTATTATTGTTTTCACTTGATCCGAGTGCCGAAATGGAATGACTGGCATAGTGATGTCTGCCAAACTTTTTTGCAACATATGACCACCATTGCGTAATCGGACCGAAAGGATTGGTGGAATGGTCAGTGCGCCAATAAATCTGCGGAGAGATATAATCAATCGTACCATCTTGTAGCCACTGCACAGGGTCAGAGAAAATGCTGCTGTACTGCCAGTCGCTGCCTGCATAGCACGGATCGACACCGTGTGTCGCAGCGACAGATGAAGACGAGCACGCCACACCTGCCGGTGAGATACCGAATCTGACTGCAGGATTAGTTGACTGAAGCATATTGTAGACATCTGCCACCATCTGATTGACATTATTCCTGCGCCAGTTGGCAAACGACAATGAGGAACCTGAATCCTTCCAGAGATCATAATCGCCCGCATTGCTCGTTGTCGGTATGCCGCTGGGATAGAAATAATCATCAAAGACAATACCGTCAACATCGTAATTGGCAACAATCTCCTTACAGACATTCACAATCCTGTCTCGCACGGCTTTCATGCCAGGATTAAGAATTGTCGTTGTCGTTGTAGAACCATCCGCTTTGGTGGCGACATAAGTCAGCAATAATCCGTCATCCTTGAGTTGCTGGTCCTGTGTGGTATTCCACCCCGACGCTGATGTGGCCCAACGGTATGGATTAACCCAGGCATGACATTCAAGACCTCTCTTATGGCACTCTGTCACGACGAATGATAACGGGTCCCATCCAGGTTCCTTACCCCGGGTGCCCGTCAGATAACTGGACCATGGTTCGTAGCTGGACTTATACATGGCATCACACATGGAGCGCACCTGAAAGAATACCGCATTGAAGTTGTCCGCCTTCAACTTGTCTAGATAATTCGTCATCTGCGTTTTCTGTGATGAAATGACGCTTGAACCCGTTCCCGTGGAAGATGGCCAATTAATATTCCACACTGTAGCGACCCATGCGCTACGGAATTCGCGCTTGATGTATGTATCTGAACCACAAACCGTCAGAGAAAAACTCACTATGGCCGAGATAGTTAAAAAACAACGTCTTATGGATGACTTCATTTCACGTAAAATTATAAGGCAAAGTTAGCATTATTCTTATTATTAAAAAGAAAAGCATTGATTTTTGTCAATGCTTTTCCATATTTTCAACGAAGATTAAAAATTAATCGATCTTCATCTTATAGAATGTGCGATACACAAAATAGATGGCGATAAGCAGGAATACAACACCAAAGTAAGGAGCTATAGCGCGGAAACCGTCACTAATGGCAATCTCCATAGCCAGTACGCCGAACAGAGTCGTGAACTTAATAATCGGGTTCAAGGCTACTGAAGAAGTATCTTTGAACGGATCACCTACAGTGTCACCGACAACGCTCGCGTCATGCAATTCAGTTCCTTTAGCCTTGAAATCAACTTCGACTACTTTCTTCGCATTGTCCCACGCGCCACCGGCATCAGCCATAAATACTGCCTGGAACAAACCAAATACAGCAATACTGATAAGATAGCTTATAAAGAGACAAACTGCAGAGTTATCGCTTCCGAAGCTGTCAGGTGATGACAGGCATGCGAAAGCCAATGCAAAACAGAAAATAGCGATAAAGATATTTATCATACCCTTTTGTGCATAGTTGGTACAAATCTTTACAACTTCCTGAGACTTGCTTATGTCTGCCTTCTTTGGAGCGTTGGTGTCAAGTTTGATATTTTCCTTGATGAATTCAACGGCACGGTTGGCACCCGTTGTCACAGCCTGCATAGAAGCACCAGTGAACCAATAGATGACACAACCGCCAAGGATAAATCCGAGCAGAGATGCAGGATTCAGGAGATTGAGTACGTCCTCAGGCTGAATACCCAGAGTCTTCTGTATCATCAGTATCAGAGAGAAAATCATGGTTGTAGCACCTACAACAGCCGTACCAATCAGCACAGGTTTAGCGGTAGCCTTGAATGTATTGCCGGCGCCATCGTTCTCCTCAAGATAATATTTAGCCTTCTCGAAATCAGGAGTGAAACCAAACTGTTGCTCTACCTCACTCTTTGTTTTCTCTATGTCATCCTCTATCAAAGAAAGTTCGTATACTGACTGTGCATTATCAGTCACTGGGCCGTAACTGTCAACAGCAATTGTCACAGGACCCATGCCCAACATACCAAATGCAACTAAACCAAATGCAAAGATAGAATGATATACACCAAAAGTGCTCTCCAGCCCGAAAGCGTTGGATGCGATATAAGCGATGAGCATGAGGACAAAGAATACAAATCCAGTCCAGAATGCGCCGAAGTTACCTGCAACTAATCCGGAAAGGATGTTCAAGGAAGCGCCACCTTGTTTCGACGCTTTGACCACATCTTGAACATGAGCCGAAGTCGGTGAAGTGAATATCTTAGTGAACTCCGGTATCAAAGCAGCGCCCAGTGTGCCGCAACTGATAATGATAGCCAATGCCAACCAAATGCCATTACCCATATCCTGTAACAGGAAATAACTTGCACAGAATGTTGCGACAATAGAAACAATTGACGTAATCCAAACGAGTTCTGTCAAAGGTTTCTCAAAGTTGATGTCATCTGCAGATGCATATTTAGCCTTGGAGACAGCACCGTTGATATAGTATGACAAAACAGATGCAACGACACCGAGTATACGCATTACAAATATCCATATCAAGAGTTTAATCTGCATATTGGGATCTGGCACTGCGAGCAATATGAAGGATACAATTGCCACACCCGTCACGCCATAGGTCTCAAAACCGTCAGCGGTCGGACCTATGCTGTCGCCGGCATTGTCACCCGTACAGTCTGCGATTACGCCTGGGTTGCGCGGGTCATCCTCACCAATCTTAAATACTACCTTCATAAGGTCAGAACCGATATCTGCTATCTTTGTGAATATACCGCCTGCGATACGCAATGCGCTTGCACCAAGAGATTCACCGATGGCAAAACCTATAAAGCATGCGCCAGCGAGGTCTCCGGGCATAAAGAGCAAGATTATCAGCATAAGTGTAAGCTCAACACATATCAGAACGACGCCGATACTCATGCCTGCGCGGAGAGGAATGTTGAGCAAATCAAGCGGCTTACGGCGCAAAGAAGCGAATGCCATACGTGCATTTGCATATGTATTCATGCGGACGCCAAACCAAGCCACGCCGTAAGAGCCCAGTATACCAACTACTGTCCATCCTAAAATCAGCAGGACTGAGCCTAACGACATGTGCGACAATACACCAAAGTACAATGCGATGGACGCACCTATGAAAACAAACAACACACAAAGGAATTTGCCTTGTTGCTTCAAATAGGTTGAGCATGTCTGGAAGATGACATTTCCTATTTCTAGCATTGACTCATGGGCTGGCAGTTTATGTACTTTGGTAAATTGCCAGAAACCAAAAATTACACCGAGCAATACCACGGCGAAGCCCCACATAAGGATTTGCGCCTGATCCGCAAATCCGTCAGGCATTTTCAAGTCCGCTTCTGATGCAAAACCAACAAGCGGCGCAGCAATCATTGCAATTGCCGTAAAGATCTTTTTCATCATAGTTTTATATTAATTTTTATTCTTTGTTTCGTTCGTTAAGGAATTTTATCCAAAATTTTAGCGGCCTCTTATGAGACCGCTAAGACAATTTATCCCTATTTATTCACTGAAAAACGGAAAATAGTGTGATGTTTATATGTTTCTCCTGGCTTGAGGAATGGTGATGGCCATTGGTCGCTTACCAGACACTTATTGGGGCTGTCCGGATAAACTTGTGTCTCTAAGCAGACAGCTGTTCTTTGTTGATATGTAATACCTTTCTTACCCGTTACAGTACCGTCAAGGAAATTTCCTGTGTATACCTGAATACCCGGCTGGTCTGTCAGCACTTCGAGTACGATACCCGTTACAGGAGAGATTACCTTGGCTGCGACAGTTGTAATATCATTGCTCTCACGCAATACCCAGTTATGGTCATAGCCATGGCCGTTGGACAACTGAACATTGTCCTCATTGATGCGCGCGCCGATTTCAGTTGGTGTGGTGAAGTCCAACGGAGTTTCCTTGACACTTACGATGGCACCTGTCGTCATGAATGTGCTGTCTACAGGTGTAAATGTCTCAGCATTAATAAACAGCGTATCATTGGTGATAGGTATATTCGGGTCTCCGTTAAGATTAAAGTATGAATGGTTGGTCATGTTGAGCACCGTGTTCTTGTCTGTTGTACCTTCATACTGGATATCTATGGCATTGTCATCTGTCAATTCATATTTAACGCTGACATTAACATTGCCCGGAAAATTCATGTCACCATCCGGCGACTGTAGAGTCAGGATAATAGTTGACTCACTGGTCTGGTTGGCTTTAAACACGCGATTCTGCCATCCTTTAGGCCCGCCGTGCAGACAGTGGCCATAGTTGTTTGTCGGCAATTGAATGAGGTTGCCGTCAACAGTTATCTGCCCTTTATTAATGCGGTTGGCATAACGACCGATGGCAGCACCGAAGTCGGTCGGTATATTGATATATTGGTTAATGCTGTCAAAACCAAGCACAACATCCTGAAGTTTCCCATTGATGTCTGGTGTCATAATAGAAACGATGCGCGCGCCAAAGTTTGTCACGCACACTTCCATGCCGTTTTTGTTTGTCAAAACATACAGAGCCGTGGAGTCTTCTCCTACTACTGCCTCAAAGTTTTTGGGATCAAGTCCTGATTTCGTCAGGTTTTCCTGCGCTTCTTTGTTGCATGAGCCTAACATTGAAAGAGCTGCAACACATGCCAATAATAACGTTTTTTTCATTATGTTTTTATTTTTATTGTCAATACTTTTCCCCGTACTTTCAAAGACGGATTTGCAAAAATAAACATTTTATCTCAAAAAAGTAAAATAAATACAAAAAAAATACCTTAACATCATTTTCTTTTATGTATGCACGATAACAGATTTCATTTATCGTGACAGGTGGAACTGTGCTTCAGAGGCACTTTGAACAGGACTGCGCGAAAACTTATGGACACGCAAGAAAAATCTCCGTTCTCTTGACAGGAGAACGGAGATTTCTTAATAATCTATATAGAATGTCTGTCAAATCAACATCCTGAAAAGAAATCACGTCAGACTATTGTATTCCGTATTTTCTTAAGATTTGCACGATGTCGTTTTCTACGCTCTTCTCCCAAAGTGTGTAGCCGTAGTTGTCAGGATGAACACCGTCGACAGACTGCTCGTTGGTAAGGCCGGTAGCATTAGGACGGATGAAATATACATCTTTATATTTTTTCACTGCCTCATACATCATTTTTTCCGCCATATCCTGTTTGTCCTGCTCATATTTCTCACGGCTGAGACTGAAGTTACGGCTCTCACGACGGATGGTCTGCTGGAAGATGAGAGGTTTGCCAGGATGAGCCTTCTGCAATTTCTCGATAAACGGGAACAGGCGCTCCTTAATCATTTCGGCATGCGGATTAGAGAATGAGTCAAAGATGAATGCTTCAGCGTCTACGTCACAGAGGACATCGCAGAAATAAGGCTGCAGTTTACAGTTTCCGCTGCATCCCAGACTTAACAACTGGATACCTGTGCTACGGGTGAACTGTGCCGGATACGCCATACCGCAACGCGATGTACTTGAACCATGGGTATAACTGGAACCGAAGATAGCTACACGATGACGGAAAGGACTTGGAATGGCCTTTATACTGGCACCCTCTTCCACACCTATCTTAACGGAATTCACCTCACTGTAAAGTGGGAAATACAACAGACATTCTTTTTCGCTCTTGTCCATGTCAGAAATGAGAACACAGTTGGCTTCAAGCCTCTTCTTGTCATCACGGCTCTGGGCAGAGACCACACCGGAAGCAGCAAACAGCCACTTGCCGTCTTTTTTAATATAAAGGTCATAGCCGCGTGCAGCCTGTCCGTTGGTATTTGTGGGATACTCAGGATAACCATACACCGTCTTTACGGAAACAGTCGTAGAGTTGGTCTTGAACACGCAAGCCATACCACTGGACTCTCTGACCTGCAGGTTCTCCTTCGGAGTGAAACCTTTGTATTTTACAGTGTCCACACGATGATACGGATTAGGGTTGTTGTTAAAGAGACGGCCAATCATGGTTAAATCGTTTGCCTCAGTAAATTTGTACTTTACATTTTTGGGAGTCTGCGCATTGACAGCACCAACAACTGTCAGCAACAGCAGTAAAACTAATAATTTTTTCATACAACTTATATTTTTATATATTACATTCCCTTTTTGCGGAAACAAAGATAATATTTTTCATGCTAACAGCAACCTTTTTCCGCTGAGTATTCTCGGTTATTATTGTGTAACGACACAAAATTTGTATATTTGCGGAGAATTAAAGCAAAGCAATATGAAAAGACTGACATTTCTGGTTTTTGCCATGACATACATTATGGCAGGCATGGCACGGAGCAGCATGAACGAAACCTCACAGTGCCCCTTTCTTGACGGCAAAAGCATCTCCATACTCGGAGATTCATACTCCACATTTATAGGATGGATTCCAAGCGGTTATGCCGTGTGGTACAATTCCGCCTCAACAAAGACAGACGTACACAAAGTGGAGAATACATGGTGGTGGAAGCTCTGCGACAAAACCCACTGCACCCTGCTGACAAACAGCAGTTACAGCGGTTCAACAATATGCAACACCGGATACAACGGCACAGATGCGACAAAGAGTTCTTTTATTACCCGCATGAAAAAAGACATGGGACAAGACAGAGTTCTACAAGCGAAACCGCAAGTAATATTCATCTTCGGCGGAACAAACGACAGCTGGGCAAACGTTCCTCTGGGAAAGCCCAAATATGAAAACTGGACGTCAGACGACCTGTACCAGACTTTCCCTGCAGTATGCTACATGTTTGACTACCTGAAGAAATGGAATCCAGGCACCAAAATAATATTCCTTTCCAACACTGAACTGAAAGCTGCATTTTACACTGGTCTGCAAGAAGCTTGCAAGCATTATGACATCGACCTCATCCAGTTGGAGAAAATAGGGAAACAGGCAGGTCATCCCAACATTGAAGGCATGGAAGCCATCGCCAACCAAATCATCTCTTACCTCAACAAGAAGAAATAATACCCACGGCTCATCTTTCAGGGAAACACAGCCGGCATTGTTCTTAATCATGCCCGCCTTTGCCGCAGGAGCGATGTTTTATGTCGTCGTAGAAGAGCTGATACCAGAAGCCTCCAGTGGCCAGCACTCAAATCTCAGTACAATCGGATTTTCCATAGGTTTTGTACTGATGATGGTTCTGGATGTCGTGATAGGATAAATTGATTTCAAAAAACTTTATAAACACAAGACAAAATTATCATGAAAGAGACAGTATTACAAGCCATGCGTGAATTTGGAGCACCTGTCAGCGCAGGCAAGATTGCAGAGATTACAGGTATTGACAGAAAAGAAGTGGACAAAGCTTTTGCCGAACTGAAGAAGGAAGGAGCTATTGTTTCTCCAATCCGTTGCAAATGGGAACCAGCAAAATAAGACATGACAATGGAAATCAAAGCAGTAAAATTCAGAGAAAAAGGATTCTACAGCCAGCCTTTTGCCTTTGGCGGTGAGGAGGGTATGGATAAATTTGACAAGAATATCCGCTATCGCGGAAGCCTGCAAAACTATCTGATTGACACAGGTAACGATGTGATTCTGGTTGATACCGGCATCCCTGCCGGCACACCTGAGGAAACGCCTGACGAGACCTCGCTGGCCTACACAGGCAAGGACATATGCACCTACATGGAGGCTTTCACGGCTTTGGGCTATAAACCTGAACAAGTGACAAAGATTCTCCTGACCCACCGCCATGCCGACCACTCAGGCGAATTGAAAAGTTTTTCCAACGCAAAGATTTATGTCAACGCAGATGAAACTGACGCACAGGAATTACAAGGTATTGAGAATATTGTACCTGTACACTTCACAGACGGCGCATACCACAATTTCCCAGAAAGTCAGAAAATCAGCGACGGCATCTATTACATCAAAGCCAAAGGACACACTAAGGGCAACAGCATCGTAGTCGCAGAGTTGGACGGACTATTCTACATGATTCACGGTGACATCACCTATGTAGATGAAGCTCTTTATGAAAACAAGCTATCTGTTGTTTATGATGACCTACCTGCCGCTCGCGAGACTCTGAACAGAGTACGCGAATTTGTCCGCAGCAACCCTACAGTATATCTATCAACGCATAGCCCGCAAGGGTATGAAAACCTGGAGGCAAAGCGTATCATGGACCTTGACAATCCTGTGCCGACAATCCTTGCAGAAGTGGATTTCTCTCAGCAACAGGCCACCGGCAAATATGTATGTTCCGTCTGCGGCTATGTCTATGACCCTGCCGAGCACGACGGTGTTGCTTTTGAAGAACTGCCCGATGACTGGCGCTGCCCACGTTGTAAACAGCCAAAGACAAAATTCAATAAGGCTTAGGCCTTGGAGAAGGCGCAACAAAAACATATCTTAAAAATGGCAATAGAAGACTTGAAACTTGATAATCAAGTGTGCTTCCGTCTCTACACGGCAGCACGCTTGATTATACAGAGTTACCAGCCGTGGCTCTCACGACTTGGCATCACCTATACCCAGTATTTAGTTCTGATGGTACTGTGGGAGCAGGATCACATGCCGGTAAATGACATTGCTCACCGTCTTTCGCTTGAGACAAACACGGTCACGCCTCTCATCAAACGAATGGAGGCAATGAAGATTGTCACACGTCGGAAAGGAATCAAGGACGCACGCCAGACAATTGTCACACTGACCGAGCACGGCAAAGCCTTAGAACAGGATGCCGCCAAGATTCCAGGATGTATGTCCCAACTGCTACTGGACACCGGACTGACCGCAGAGGTGTTTAACAAGATTATTCCTGCTCTTGACGAAATAATAGAGAGACTGTCACACTACCCCAAACACCCAGAATCAAGCACACTGAGTTAAAGGGTATTATTAATTTTGAAATCACTTAACGTATTATGATAAAGATGTATGTCATGCAGACCTGCCCGGACTGCGAGTATGTGGAGAAACAGGTTGAAGGTAATCCTGACTTTGAGGTCATTGACATCGGCAAGCATGTCAGGAATCTGAAACAATTTCTTAAACTCCGTGACACGAATCCTGCCTTTGATGAAGCTAAAGCAGCAGATGACCTGGGTATTCCATGCTATGTGCTGGAAGACGGCACTGTCACGCTTTATTCAAAAGACGTAGGACTCCAACCCAGACCCCAGACAGACGGAGTCTCCTGTTCCATTGACGGCACAGGTTGCTGACTCCATATATAACAGCATCCAAACCTATCATACTCAGTACAAATCAATGAAACTTATCTGTCCCTTCTTTCTTACCGCTTTCCTGATTCTTGCAGGTTCATGCAAACTGTTTCATAAAGACAATACCGAATCGCAAGAAGAGGGAAAAACTTCACGCCACACTTCCATAACTGCCGCCACAAAGGTTGATACCCAAGCCATAGAAATACCGGCGATTTCATCCGGAGATATGCTCATCGCCCACACTGGCTATGCCCTGTGCTATGACATAAGTTACCATAACCCCAAATGGGTGGCATGGTCACTGACGAGAGAGAAACTGACAAAAAGAGTTCCGCGTCACAATGATTTCCGAGGTGATGAGAATATTCCAGCCAGAGACCGCATTGAGAAATACGATTATAACAATCCCGTTTACGACCGCGGCCACATGTGCCCTTCTGGCGACATGAGATACGACAGACAAGCACAGTCTGACTGTTTCTATATGACCAACATCTGCCCACAGATTAAAGAACTGAATCAGACATGGTGGGAACATGTCGAGAGTGCAACAAGACGATGGGCACAGAGAGAAGGTACTGTATACATCTGTTGCGGACCCATATTTTATGACGACACACCGGAAAGAAGCCTTGGAAGAAATATAAAAATACGCATTCCTGATGCTTTCTTCAAGGTAATCCTGTCGCTCAGGCAGGGGAAAGAAAAGGCCATCGGATTCTACTATACCAACACCAATGACAGGCAAACGATGGATTTTGCCAAACGCACCGTTGACGAGATAGAACGCATCACAGGACTGGATTTTTTCTGTAATCTCCCCGACGATATGGAGGAACGCATAGAGTCGCAATGCAACCTGAGAATATGGAATTAAGCATATTCTACCTGTCAGTTGAACTAAGGTCATGCACCATTGACCTTCTCTGCAAACTTAGATAGAGAATTTTAGGATAGCACAAACACGTTGACAGTTCATATTTTGCAGCTGCCGGCCGAAATTTTCTTGCCACCAGCATTCCGTTTCGGCTGCTATTGCCGATAAGTATTCCGTTCCAAAGGCTGGAATGTAAGTTCCATTGGCGCGAACATAAGTTCCAAAGGCTGGAACATACATTCCAGCCTTTGGAATCAAAAAGTTGTCGGGCTAAAACAATACTTTATACCTGCAATACCCGCGACGAAATCAATGATTCACGGGTATCGCATGATAAAATAGTAAAGAAGCAAGTACGAACGAGTCTATAATTACCGTTTGTTTAATTGGATGCGGGCTGTAAGCTCCCACGTGCGTATGCGGTCTTTATACAAATTGTTGGAATTCATCTTAACGATGTCACAATCTGCGTCTGAGTTGTCTTCCCACCGGCGGCAATTATATATTGGTTCGTATATACGGCCAATCTGATATTCACGGCTTATGCGAAGGCCTACGGCATAGTCCTCGCCATATTTTGTCGTCGGGAAGTTTATCGTACGAAGCATCGGGACATAGAAACCACGCGGCGCTCCCAGGCCATTAACCCTTAATGCATTGTTGCGACCATTCTCAGGCGTCCATTCCTTATGATCGATAATACCGGGAGGAATGGTCTCCATCTGAAAATTAGTCATACGGTAGGTACCTACTACCATGGCACAGTTTTGAGTATAAAACGCATCAACGAATTTCTGCACTGTATTTTCATCGGCATATACATCATCAGAATCCAACTGAAGCGCGAACTTACCACATTGAGGATGATGGATAGCCACGTTCCAGTTGCCACCAATAGCATGATAGGTCTTATCCTGGGCTACGTAAACAAGTTTAGGATTATCGGTGTATTTCTTGATAACATCAACGGTGCCATCTGTGGAATTATCATCTACGACAATCACATTGTACTTGAAAGTTGTCTTCTGATTGAGTGCCGAAGCAATCGCGTCGCCAATGGTTTTCACACGGTTCTTGCACGGAATGATGACTGATGCCTCATACTCAAAATTATCATCAGCAAACGTGATATGCTTAAATGTCGGGGAGAGATATCCGTTGATATCCTTGAGATGCCTGGTGCATATTTGCTCCATCTCTATCTGCACTGCCCTGTTCTTAGGGTCAACGTAGTCAAAGATTTTCTCACCCGACTTTCTGTTGTCGGTCTCAATTTCATAATAGAGATATTCGTTGATATGCTCCAACTTACCATTTTGGGATACTTTCAGGCGCAAGTCGTACAATGCGCCGTAATCATAGTCCACATCCATCCTTGCAGCGGCGTTTTTCAAGCTGTCAGTCCTATAGAGCAACACTGAACCAAAATCAAAATCATCGCGCAAAGAGCCCATTTGGTAATCAATCAACGGCATTTCTTTGCTTGTGTTGTCAGCCTTGTTGAAATAGTCTGCATAAACCATAGCGGCATTTGTGTCATCTGCAATGGTAAGCATCCTATCGACAGCATACAAGACGAAACTCAACTCTGAATATTTTGTATAAATCAGAGAATAATCCGTATCGGCCGCCTCAGCTATCTTTTTGATGCAGTCTGTACACTTGAGCGATGGTGTCTCAATGATTTTGCATCCTTCAATTGACTCGCAGGAAGACTCAGGCGTCTTAAGCAGATATATATCCGCTACCTGACTTTCCTTCTTTAAGTTATTGACTGTAACATTTGCCTGAGTGATATTCTGGAAAGGTATAAAGCAAGTTATTCTTTTCATATATTTTTTAGCATTTAATCAAACATGGAATTCTTAATATTATCCAAACTGACAATATCGTTTACAATAGCATATATTGTGAGCCCTGCAACTGAATGGATATTCAGCTTGCGGCTAATGTTCTTGCGGTGTGTAATGACCGTGTTGATTGAAATAAAAAGTTTTGTGGCAATCTCTTTGTTTGTCAGCCCTTGGACTACATAGCTAAGCAGTTCTTTCTCGCGTTCTGACAACTCTTCCATTTCAAGATTTTTCTTTTTGGGAAAAGACATCTTGCCGACAGGAGTCTTTTCTTCAAGCAACTGGACGGCCGGCACAAAGAGACAATCTTCAAGTTCACAATGTGCTTTCATCGTAGCACCCAAACGGATGATTTGCTCCAGAGCAGTATATATATGTTCCTGATGATTGGGATTGGGCGATGTATAATACTTGATAACGATATTGCGCAGTTCTGTCAATTTTTGATCCATTCCCTCATGACTCTTGACGAAGTTTGAGATATGAAAATCCGGATTGACATAACCATTGAGAAGCTGTCTCACACCAGGGAAAATCTTTGTATTCTCTATCTTTGTGTGATGTTCTATCGCATTGACATACTCATCATAGAATTTTATAATAAGGAATGCCACTTTATTGGTCTCAGAGTAATTGACGGCCTCAATAAGCAAGCGACGCACATAAGGAAGGAGAAAATCACGAAAGTAATGGTGGCAACGTATGAGATAGTCCATCAAAGATGCCACGGAAACTTTGTCGATGTAATATCCCGCAACATTTTTGCCGCCTATTGTATAGTTGGCCAAAGCAAGGAATGTGACAGCGTCAACATTGTTCTCCCTACACACCTCCCCCACGGTCTTTTCCCCGAAACCTAAGGGAAGCCCCATACGACTCATAATTTGCAATATACGATCGTCTTCTTGTATGACATCGTACATTTTATCGCTTGAATGATATATTATGGACATATGCAAACTGTGTACAATCGTGTTGCAAAATTATAAAAATTTCCCTATATATAAATGATTTAGAAGAAAAGAACTGACTCGGATTCTCACCGGGCAAGATGCGCTGTGGGTTAATTGGGTTTAAATAGCACATTGCCTACAACCTTGTCATATCCATAGAAATCTGGATAAAAGTCCACTTCTCCTGCATGCGGGTAGCATGTATAATATTGTATATACACTCTTATGTTTTTGTCAAAGAAACAGGTTTTCAAAGGCGTAAAACTTGTATTTTCCTGTAATTCTTCCTCGGTATATGTGATGGATTGCTGTATTCTGTTGATATATGCCTCACTTTTCCCACCCATCAGGAAACGCGCAAGGGCAAAGGGTTTCTCCAGTCTGATGCAACCATGACTCGCACCACGGTAGCTGCGGAAGAAAGCGGCTTTATTGTTCGTGTCATGCATATAGATAGAGAAATTGTTTGGGAATCTGAAAATCATTCTTCCCAAAGAGTTGTCCTCGCCTTTATCTTGACGGATTCTGTATTTACCGGAAAGCAACATACCTTCGTCCACATCAAGCGGCGAGAGGAACTCACCTGTGGACTTGTCTATTATCTTATACCTGTTACGGTTGAAGTAAGCAGTATCGTAAGTATGATAGGGTGCAATTTCTTTCTTGACAATATTCTGCGGAATTATCCAATAGGGATTTAACTCGATATGACTCAGCTTGCTTGTCAACAGCGGTGTCTTATGTTTCCTGCTGCCGAAACATATTTTCATTTCACACGACGAATCTCCCCGGAGGTCATAGGCATAGAGCCGCTGCGCAGGAATATTGACAAGAATTTTGACATCATTTTTTTCCTGTACAGGCATACGCCAACGGGCACGCTCTATATTTATAGCAAGGATACGCGCCTGTTCGGGTGTGTTGCCAGGAGTGTTAAGTTTCTTAGACAAAAGGTAATAGATTTCGTTCTCCGGTTGTACACTTTTCAGAAAGGCGTCGGTGTTGCCTGTCTCAATATGATTAATGGCATCTGCCACAAACTGTTTATTGGGAGTCTCGGTCGGAACGTCATAAAGCAGTTTATATGGCGACTTGATATCGTTTTCCTCCAAATGGTCAATCCTGTTGAGCACCTTGTGAGGATTGACAAATCCAAATCGCTGCCCACTGCTATAGCGCAAATAAGCCTTTGTGAGATAATACTCCAATGTCGCACATGTCTCACTGATGGTATGTGCATCGTCAAAATTGCGCTGACGCAACCGGGTAAGCTGCTGTTCAATTTCTTTAACATACAGCCGTGATGCTTTGACTCCGGTTGTGTCAATTCCTTTCAGCCATGCCAGAACAGTATCACATGACAATCTGGCGCCGTACCTGGTGACCCAAAGATAAGGTTGACGCTCTGCGTAATATTTGTTGCAAGCATTGTCTATATAGTCAGAGTCATGTTGGCTAAGCCGTAAAGAGTCTATAAAAAAAGTGATATTCCTTACACTATATGTATATGCCTCGTCTTGCAAATTGCTTATGTTCTCAAACGAGATATTTTTAAATGGATATTCTCCCGTGCCGTTGCTGTCGCAACCAGACACGAGTAACAATAAAAAAAATAAAAGAATTCCAAGAATCCTTTTACTCAAACAAACCATTAAATAAAAGTTATTGTGCACACGCAAGGATTAACGCAGTGAAATTTTACGCACGAAACTACCTACTTTTATAATATAAATACCTTTCGGCAGGCTAACGTTCACCGTCTTGTCGTCTGTGTCTATGCGGAAAGTAAGGATACGGACTCCTGTCACATTATAAACTTCAAGGATTTGTCCATTGCCATTCTGAATACGGACATTCGAGCCATTCACGTAGCATTTTGTCTCAGGTTTATACTGCTCCAATGCCATCTCAGATGGTGCCCATACACTTTCTGCCATTACAGGTGTAACCATTGCAACGGCAAACAAACATGTTAATATGGTACTCTTGAAAGTCATTATCCTATAATCTTCCATGCAAAGATATAAGCAAAATTTCAATTAGCCAAATTTTATTGCACTTTTTTAAAGTTTTATTTTCATGCCCTCATGCGTGGCAATAGTATTTGGGAAGATTGCCTTAGCCTCTTCAAGAAGCGGAGTTACGTCAGTATAGTGAGCGGAATAATGTCCTATCAGCAGTTGTTTGGCGTGACAGCTTTGAGCCATTATCGCCGCCTGTTCTGCGGTGGAATGATAGGTAATCTTGGCTCTTTCCTCACGTTCTTTGCCGAAAGTAGCTTCATGGTAAAGCAAATCCACGCCATCTAAATATTGTTGAAGGTCAGGCTTGAATGCCGTATCAGAGCAATATGCGTAACTACGTGTCGGACTGGGCGGTGTTGTGAGCCTGTCGTTGCTAATCACCGTTCCGTCATCCATTACCCAGTCAGCGCCGTTTTTGATATTGTTTATATACACATTCGGTATGTTGTAAAAGTCTATCATTTCCCGGCGGATATGTGGCAAGGTCGGTTTCTCCTTGAAGAGATAGCCGCAACAGGGTATTCTGTGTTTTAGTGGCAACGTATACACTTCCATGGAACGGTCTTCGTAGATTAGTTGGTATTCAGTTGTCGGCACCGGATGAAATTCTACCGCATATTCCATTCCTTCGCAGAATAGACGAAGTTGCATTTTCAAAAGTTCTCCGAGGTTTTGGGGTCCATATATATGAAGTGGAGTTACGCGTCCCAGAAGCCCCATGGATGAGATTATCCCAATCAGTCCGAAGCAATGGTCTCCATGCAGATGCGAGATAAATATGTTGCGCAATTTCTGGAATCCTACTTTATTGAGCCGCATCTGCATCTGCGTGCCTTCACCACAGTCAATCATAGCAAGTTTCTCTCTGATATTGACAATTTGAGACGCCGGGTTATGCAAGGCTGTCGGCACAGCACATCCACAGCCTAAGATGGTGATTTCGAATTTCTCCATGCGTAATGTTATATAAAACGGGGAAAGCTCACGGAAATGAACTTCCCCCGTCTATGTGTGTAAAAGGATTTTTACTTATCTTCTTTCTCGCCTTCCATCTGAGCTTTCAGGTTTGCCAAAGCATCAATGTCTCCGAGAGTTGTTGATGCAGCCTGGTTCTGAATCTCTGGAATTTCTTTTTGCTTCTTAGGTGCCTGTGCCTTACGCTCTGCACGCTCCTCATCTTCGAATGTGCGACTGTGAGAGAGGATAATGCGACGGGTTACCTTATTGAACTCAAGCACTTTGAAAGGCAGTTTCTCATTCAACTGAGCCTTAGTCTTGTCTTTCTTGATTAAGTGCTTAGGCGTAGCGAAACCGTCAATACCATATTCCAACTGGATGACATCTCCGTTGTCATGCTCTTCAACGATTGTACCGTCATGTATTGAACCTACAGTAAATACAGTCTCAAATACATCCCAAGGATTCTCCTCAATCTGTTTGTGACCTAAGCTGAGACGACGGTTCTCTTTATCTATCTCAAGAACTACGACCTCTATGTCAGCACCAACCTGGGTAACCTCTGACGGATGTTTGATTTTCTTTGTCCAACTGAGATCAGAGATATGAATCAAGCCGTCAACACCCTCCTTGAGTTCAACAAATACACCGAAGTTGGTGAAGTTGCGAACTTTGGCAGTGTGCTTGCTGCCAATAGGATAGTTCTCTTCAATATTCTGCCATGGGTCTTCTGTGAGTTGCTTGATACCGAGAGACATTTTGCGCTGCTCGCGGTCCAATGTCAGGATAACAGCGTCTACTTCGTCACCGACTTTCATGAAGTCCTGTGCGCTTCTGAGGTGAGAGCTCCAGCTCATTTCTGATACATGAATCAGGCCTTCAACACCCGGAGCAATCTCTACAAATGCACCGTAATCGGTCATCACTACAACCTTGCCATGAACCTTGTCGCCGACTTTGAGGTCTGCATCGAGAGCATCCCATGGGTGCGGAGTGAGTTGTTTCAAACCTAATTGTATACGCTTCTTCTCGTCGTCGAAATCTAAGATTACGACCTTTATTTTCTGATCAACCTGTACAATCTCGTGCGGATCGTTCACGCGGCCCCAAGAAAGGTCTGTGATATGAATCAATCCGTCTACGCCGCCGAGGTCAATGAATACGCCGTAAGAAGTGATATTCTTGATGACGCCCTCAAGAATCTGACCTTTCTCAAGCTTGCTGATGATTTCCTTCTTCTGAGCCTCAATCTCTGCTTCAATAAGAGCTTTGTGAGATACGACAACGTTTTTGTACTCCTGGTTGATTTTGACAACTTGGAATTCCATTGTCTTACCAACGAAGATGTCGTAGTCGCGGATAGGCTTAACGTCAATTTGTGAACCGGGCAAGAATGCCTCGATACCAAATACGTCAACAATCATACCGCCCTTCGTACGAGCCTTAACGAAACCTTTGACAGTCTCTTTGGTCTCAAGAGCATTGTTGACTTTGTCCCAACCTTCTTTTGCGCGGGCCTTCTTGTGGGACAAGAGGAGCTGGCCTTTTTTATCTTCTTCTTTCTCAATGTAAACCTCTACTTCGTCACCGACTTTCAACTCGGGATTGTAGCGGAATTCGTTGGCGCTGATAACGCCGTCTGATTTGTAGCCTATATCAACGAGCACTTCGCGTTTGTTGATAGCAATCACGGTACCTTTTACAACCTCGTGTTCTGCAACTTGGTTAAAAGACTCACCGTAGGCTTTTTCGATCTGCGCTTTCTCTTCAGAAGCAAGGGATGAACCTTCATAGGCTTCCCAGTCAAAGTCTTCCTGAGGAGTGATGTTCTTTAAATCGTTCATTAATAAGTTAATTAAATTAGTTAATTGATAAGTTAGACTTTATGTTGTTTTTGCTTGCGCGGGTGCAAAATTACAAAAATTATTTTATTTGTCACTTTTTTCTCTGAATTTCTTAATGATACATGTTTTGTTACCCCAGAAATGCTTATCTTCGCACCAGTTTTTAGAATAGAACACATTTTACTATGGATCGGAAGTTCTTTATACCGTCAGTCATATTTGCTTTTTTCTTTCTGACTTCGTGCGTTGACAAGCCTGCCCGTAGCGGCAAGGCTGACACAAAGATTGAGGCGGATTCACCGACGGTAATCATTCAGGCCAAGGACAGCACGCTCTACGGCAAGGCTGGCGACTGCGGCATGAGTACGTTTTGCCTGATATGCGACAACGGCGACACCTTATACGTTGATCGTAGCTCCGAAGCCGGCGTCGATGGCGTGATATACGGCGACTTGATACTCGACGACCGCTTCTGTATGATTATCTCCAATGACAAGCAGTCTTTGGTAAGTGCCATCAATCTCAGTCAGCTCAACACTTTCGTCAAAGACTATAAAATCCTTAACGGCCGCCTTATTCTGCAAGGACCCGATTTGGAGCGTGGGGATACTGTCCAAATCATGAAACTGTCCTCCAAGGAGTTTATCGTCAAAGACATCCACGGCGAGCGCTCCATCCCGAAGGTGCAAAACTGAC
>AUXO016264951.1_pt1 | contig 20454 bp, 16 predicted proteins | sample 768731 | NCBI WGS metagenome assembly AUXO01 (sample SAMN02715735, study PRJNA202380) | gut metagenome | biome: sheep rumen | host: Ovis aries | place: New Zealand: Palmerston North
AACAAAAAGGACCGCCGAAGCGGTCCTTTGAAATCGTTTGTGCAAATCTAAGTATTTAATTACTTAGTGAGATCTGAAGCCTTAACAGGAAGCTGACCCTGTGTAAGGAGCTTAGCATCGATCATCTGGAGTGCAAGAGCATCCTGACCTGTAAGTCCGCCGCCGTTGTCAACAACGTCACCGTTAGCAATACCCTGAGGTGTGATTGGGTACTTATTAGCGTTAGCAACGTTCTGGAGGATGAGGAGAGCATCAGCAAGATCTACTACGCCGTTGCATGTAGCATCGCCCCAGAGGTCAGCTGTAACTGCAGGAGATGTAGGAGTTGCAGGTGGATCTGTAGGCTTAGGAGCATCTGTAGGAGTTACAGGCGGATCCGTAGGCTTAGGAGCATCTGTAGGAGTTACAGGTGGCTCAGTAGGTGTAGTTGTTTTACCAGTAAGATCTTCAAGAGTTGCTGGCTTAACATCAGGATAGAGAAGTGCGAAGTTACCCATTGTCATGAGTGCATCGCCTTCATGCCAGAATCTGTGGAGGTGATACTTGTATCCCTCTGTAGATGTCTTACCTGAATCCTCGTATGCCTTCTCAAGTTCCTGATACATAGGATCCTGAGCGTAGATCTCACGGATAGTATTGAATTTAGCGCCGTTCTCGAGCTTAGAACCATCAGGCATTGTGCCGTGGTACTTAGAAGGAATATAAACTTCCTGCTCGAATACTCTCTTAAGGCTTCCGTTGCAATCCTCGAATGAGATACCGTACTCATCGCGGCCGAGCTCCCACTGGCAGCCCATAAGTAAGTTAGCAAGACGGAGGCCCTTAGCAGCAAGATCAGTGTTGTCATTTGTCATAGCTGCTGATGCAGGAACATCATGAGCCTTAGCATAGTAAATAAGTGTATTACAGAGTGAAGATACACAACCGAGGTCGCCCTGGCCGTAACCAGTGATCTTACATGTAAGTCCGCTGTTTGCATTTGGATCATATGTACCGTTCCAGTCAGCAGGCTTACCGCTCCAGTCGAGGTTTGAAGGAATAGCATACTCAACTGTGTTGCCCTTTTCGTCTGTGTAATTGAACTGAGTATTCTCAACGAACCACTCAACCCATCTGTCGAGGAGAGCCTCGAGAGCTTCCTTAAGTGAGAGACCGCCGAATGTCTCGCCGCCAGTAAGATCGCCGTCCCTGCATACATAGTAGTAGAGCTCAGCAAGACGCTGTGTAGCCCATACCTGGTTACCGATCCAGTGGTTTGAACCCGGGTCAGCATATACAGGGTGCTCAACGTATACCATGTCGTTGAACATAGCATCGCTTGAATCATACTTAGAGTAGTTACCGTTCTTAGAGTTTGTAGCACCACCAGCGAAAGGACCGTTTGCAGACTGGAGCCAGAGATAGAACTCGATCTGTCTCTTGAATGACATCTTATAGTCATCAACAGCGCTCTTAGCCTTCATTTCCTTGCTCATTACCTTATCATATGCAAGTGCATAAGCTGCAAGAGGATTCTGGTAGAACTGATGTGCATGTGAGCATCCGATCTGCCATGCCCACTCATACTTGCCCCAGCTTGCTTCGAGCTGTCCGCCCCATGATGTATACCAAGCCATGAGGTAGTGCTGGCTCTTCTCCTTATCCTTTTCATAAGGAGCATTCATGTTCTGGCATCCGAGAGCCTTATAATACTTATCGAACATGTCGTTACGGCACTGGTCACCCATCTTAGCTGCAAGACCTGTAAGATCGCCGCAGTCAAGACCGTTCATGCTTGCGAAATAGATTGCCTGGATAGCACGGTCCTCAGCGTCAGGAGCGTTTGTGAACGCATACTGCTTCGGAACCTTATCAATACCATTGAAGATAGCCTTGATACCGTTACCGTCATCCTTACCCTCAGGAGTTTCCATACCATACTTCAGCTCTTCAAGACAAGGCTGAGGAACAGTCTCGAAACAAGACTCCTCTTCACCACGCTGGAATGTATTGATGAATGTGAACTGTCCGCTGTTTCCGCCGGGTGTGCCGCCGCCGAAACCATACCAGTCATCAACGTCAGCGAGCCAGTGCATGAGGTAGTAACCGTTATCAGAACCGTAAGCGCTTGCGAAGTCTGCTGCGATCGGGTTGTAAGCGTCGCCGCCCTTCTGCTGCTTATCAGGATAATCCTCAGGCGATGGCTGCTCTGAGAGAGCATCAGCCTTTATCTTACCAGCTGCAGCGATATCCCAGAATGTATTGTACTGTGTATCTGCGCCGTAAGCGTTAGTTGACCAGCCGGGGATGATAGCCTCAAGAGTCTTCCAACCCTTCTGGAGATCACCTGTGCTGCCGCTGATGACGCCCTTTTTAGCAAGTACATCATGCATAGCTGTAACCCAAGCGATGTAGGACATAGCCTCTGAAGTTGTCTCGTGACCGTAGTCAGGAGCCTCGATTACGAGTGTCTCTCTTGCGTGGTACGGAATACCGAATGAACCGGAACCGTTGTTGTTCTTACTGAGGTAACCGTTCTTTTCACCGTTTGTGATAACGTCATCATAAAGTGATGAGAACATCTCAGCGTAAGTTGACTCTGTAGCGTAAGATGACTTTTCGCCAGCTGAAGCGAAAGCAGGAACTACAGATGTTGCTGACATAGCAGCAGCGAGGATAGCGGCTGATAAAGCCTTATTCTTCTTGCTTATCATTGTTTTTAACCCCTCTCATAAAATTTTGGTTTAAAAATGGATAATGTAAGACCCCCCGCAGGAATCCTGTGGGGATGCATACGAAAATACTTCGTACACTGCATACCGGACGTGCCTCACGAACGGTGCGCAATCCTCAAACTATTTTCATAACTAATTATATTCCACATTTCTTCTCCTGTCAACAGTTTGATTTACTTTCATTTTTTTGAAATGATTTTTTTGTTGCAATGCACAGCTAATCAATCCTTTTTTTGTATATTTTGTCCACCCGTCAAAAGCGGGCAATTTTCGATTTATGAACGGCTTATGAACAATTTCGTGATGTAAACATTTAGTCAAACGATTCATTTCATCAACAACAGTCTTTCACATATTTTACACATGAATTTGGTAACATTTTTCTATAGATTGAACAATCACGCCCTCTTTGAATTAACATTTCGTTCATAACATATTAATCTCACGTCAATATTTATCTGCGATAATACTACAGTATAATGTATTATTATGCCCTTTTTTATCAAGGACGTACACAAGGGATCTTAGCACGTCCCCGTATGTTCTATACTATTTATAATATAGAAAGGAGAAGCTCATGATTACTATTGAAAATCTTACAAAGTTCTATGGCAGCAACAGAGCTGTGAACAATATCAGTTTTACAATAAACGATAATGAGATTCTTGGTTTTCTCGGCCCGAACGGTGCGGGAAAATCCACTACCATGAACATGATCGCAGGTTACCTGCCCATGTCATCGGGTTCGGTAACTATCTGCGGTACCGACATCACAAAGGACCCCGTAAAGGCTAAGCAGAATATCGGATATCTTCCCGAAATACCGCCTGTTTATCCAGATATGCGCGTGAAGGAGTACCTTTCATTTTGTGCAGGTCTCAAGCGCATCCCCTCGGATAAACGCAAAAAGGAGATCGACCGTGTTTCCGATCTTCTGAAGATCACCGACGTAAGGGACAAGCTCATCAAGAACCTGTCAAAGGGCTATAAACAGCGTGTGGGCTTTGCTCAGGCTCTCCTCGGCAACCCGAAATTCCTTATCCTCGATGAGCCTACAGTCGGCCTCGATCCTAATCAGGTAATGGAGGTAAGAAGCATCATCAAGGACCTGAAACGCGATCATTCCGTTATTTTCAGCTCCCACATTCTCTCCGAGGTACAGGCTGTCTGCGACAGGGTAGTTATCATCAACAAGGGCGACATCAAGGCAATGGACACTATCGAGAACCTTGAAAAATCCTATACAGGCAACATCATACAGCATATCAAGATCAAGGGTGCAAAGGGCCCTGCTGCTTCTATCATAGAGATGACCGAGGGCGTCAAGGAGATCACTGCTATCGATGCCGAAGGCAACGATTTCTATGCCTTCACCATTGCTGTAGACGGTGATCCCGATGCAGTCAGAAACAGCATAATGTCAGAGCTTCTGAAAAACAACATCCAGATCGTTGAGATATTTACCGAAAAGCCTGACCTCGAAGCTGTATTCTCACAGCTCATCAATGCCAAAAAGAAGGACTCCGACCTTGCAGACCTTCTTGACGAGCTCGGACCTGCTCCCGATGAGGACGAAGATAACGATAATGACAAGGAGGCTGATGAATAATGTTCTCAATTTACAAAAAGGAACTGCAGTCCTTCTTCTTCACACCCTTCGCTTACATTCTGACAGCGCTGTTCATGTTCCTGTTCACACTTCAGTTCAACAGTGCTATCGGTGATATGAATACGGATACATTCAAGTTCACATTCCCCGAGATATTCTACAATATGACCTTCTACTTCATTTTCCTCATACCTATCATGACTATGAGGTCCTATGCGGATGAGCGTAAATTCGGCACAGAGGTCCTTCTTATGACCTCGCCCGTAAGCGTACTGAAGATCGTTCTCGGAAAATACCTTGCAAACGTCACCGTTTTCCTGTTTATGCTTGCCTGCTCGCTTATCTTCCCGATAATCACAGCCGCAAACGGACAGGTAGTAATGAGTCAGCTGTTTTGCGCTTACATCGGCTTCTTCTTCTGGGGCTGCATGTTCATCGCACTGGGTATGCTCATCTCGTCATTCACCGAAAACTCCATTATCGCTGCTATAATCGGTGAGTTGGTCATGTTCATCTTCATATTCATCGACCGTTTCTCACAGACAGCTTTCATCTCGCAGCATCCGACTCTTCAGAACGTGCTCAACTCATTTGCCGCACGTCCGCGATTCGGCTATTTCTCACAGGGCTTTATCCGTATCTCAGACCTTGTGTTCTTCATTTCCGCAATCATCGTGTGTCTCGCATGGAACTACATCTCCATCGAAAAAAGACGCTGGAACAGGGGGTAAGCTCACATGGAAAAGAAGAAAAAATTCAACCTTTCAGGACCTATTGCCCTGCTTTTAGCTCTTCTCGTACTTGCTATATTCATACCGCTCAACCTTATATTCTCATACTCCGATAAGGTCATCGATATGACTCCTTCAGGCAAATACACTCTCAATCCAAAGACCATCGAGGTTCTCGACCAGGTCTCGGATAAGAAGATAGATATCTACTTCCTTGCACAGCTCAACGAGCTTAAGGAGACTCCTCGTTTCCTTCCGCTCTACCACACTCTCACAAAGCTTGAAGAGCGTGATAACATCACTCTCACCTGCTTTGATCCTAACGAAAATCCAGACCTCGTTTCAAAGCTCAATCCGCCCGATGAACTCAATCCTACAGGACGCTATTCAGTCGGAAGCGGCGATATCTTCGTAAGATGCGAAGAGACAGACACTACAAAATGGATAAACTTTAAAAAGTGCTTCCAGACCGACTCGGCAGGCATCCTTGAATACGCAGGTGAAGAGCTTATCGCAGGCGCACTCTATGTCTGCACAACAGGTAATCTTCCTACTGTATACTTCCTTTCGGGCTACAGCGACAAGACCGTTGAAAAGGACTATGCAGGCTATGCAAGCGCTATAAGAAACGATAACTACAACGTCGGCACTCTCGACCTTTCAGCAGAAAAGAAGATACCGGAGGATACAGCTATAATCTATCTTGCTGCTCCTCAGAAGGACATCTCGGACGCCGACAAGGAAATCCTCAGCGACTATCTTGATAACGGCGGTTCAATGTCGATGTTCCTGCCTCCATGCGAAACAGAAGGCAGATTCAAGAATATCGAGTACCTCCTTGCAAAGTTCGAGCTCGGTATGGATTACAACATCCTCAGCGAGACTCAGAGCGACTACATCCTCTATGACCGTGACGGAGAAAAGAACGACAAATACTTCCGTGTTTCATTCCCTCTCCCTGACGAGGACAGCACAGAGGACCTCACAACTGATATCAACACCCTTGTATCTACCGATATGACAAGCTACATGCCCGGTATATCACACGCAAGAAGCATCTCTTATATGGCTTCGGGAAGCGCACTTATCGAAAAGGGTTCTATAATCGAAAACCTTCCTATCGATATGAATAACATGGATAAGTTCACTATCAAGAGCGAACCTATGGGCGGAGATAGTGATACAAAGGAAGCTGCAAAGAAGCTCACCGCTTCCCCTCTCTGTATGGGATTCTATTCCTACAACAAACAGACAGGCGGAAAGATCATCGTTATCGGTTCTGACGATATTATCGATGACAACAACTTCTCAATGCATACCGCAGGTTCAAGAATACTTGCGCTTTTCTCGAATACATGGCTCTTTGACAGTGATGTCGATATGGGTATCGGCAACAAGGAAAACTCTTACGATACCATGAAGTTCGACAGTGCAGAACAGGCTACATCAACTATAAGGATATTCATGATCATACCTGTGGTTCTTGCTGTTGCAGGAGTTGCAGTATGGCTTAAAAGGAGATATGCATAATGAACAAGCGGATAATCGCTCTTGTAGGTCTCGTGATCGCGGCAGGCGGCTCATTCGGAGCTTTCCTTGCAGTCAAGAATAAAAATGACAAAAAAGTTGAAGAACAGAATGAGGCTATCGCTGATAACATGCTTTTCAATATCAATTACAGCGATATCAGCGATATAACCATTGAATGTGCTGACGGCACCTACAAGGCTAAGCTTGATAAAGAAGCAAATGAATGGCTGCTTGAAGAAGCCTCCGACGGAGATAACTTCAAGCTCAATCAGGAAACAATGAAAAGTATCTGCACTTACATCTCATCACTCAGCGCAGATACAAGCTACGGCGAGGCGACAGAGGAAAACAAGGCTTCATACGGACTTGCTGATCCATATAAGCTCACCGTTTCAGACGGCTCAAAGGACTATACCATTTATATCGGTTCCGCAAGTCCTACAAACGACTACTTCTATGCTATGGCAGAAGGAAAAAACAAGATCTATGCTATCCCCTACAGGGCAGGCGATTACCTCCTTACAGACAAAAACGAGATCATAGCCAACGACCTCATCCCTTACAAGGATTTCGAGATCAAGGAGATCGCAGTCAAAAAGAACGGCGAACTCACTTACTCGATAACCTATGATCCGCAGACAGGTCTATGGTCACTTCCTGATAAGTACAGCATGCTTACGGTAAAACAGTCTGAAGCTACAAGCACAATGTCGATCATCACTCGTGCTGATGCCGATCAGATGCTTGAAAAAGGTCTCACCGACCTTTCAAAATACGGCTTTGATGATCCCGATGCCGAAGTTACTATAAAGGGACTCGATGGTACAGAGTGCAATTTCCTCGTAAGCCGAAAAGGCTTCAATTCTGAAAAATACGCTTATGTACTCTACACTGATACCAATCAGGTGCTTATGATATCGAGAAGCTCTGTTGCTTTCATCGATGATACTATCACAGATTACGTGCTTAACAAGACTCAGGGCGCTGACCTCTACACAATTACAGACTTCAGCTTCACCTGCGGCGACACAAAGGACAGCTTTGAGGTCGACATGCAGGAAAAGAAATGCAGTCACGACGGCGAAGAGATAGACCTTTCAAACGCTGAGCTTTCAGGCAGCTTCGAGGCATTATTCAACAGCGTGAACTATATCATGTCCGACGAGATAGATATAGAAGCAAAACCCGATAAGGCGGATGCAGTATTCAGTGCCGAATTCACTGATGACGACGGCAGCAAGAGCTCCGTTATGCTCGTGCCAACCGAAAAGGAAAACAGAGGTTACGTTTTCAAGGACGGCAAATATATCGGCGTTATAGCTGATTATGACCTTGACGACATCATCAGTAAATACAAGAACTTCTGCAACCTTGCAGGTATCGAAGCAAAGTAACAGTCTAACAGAACAAAAAACAATTGCGGGGAAGCAGTTTTCTATGAAAACTCTTCCCCGTTTTTTCTCATAACAGACTGAATTTCAAAGTTCCCGCAAAAAAGCATTGAATTGATTTGAAAAATATGGTATCATATAAATGCTGCTCCATGAGCGGTATAATTCTCGTAAAGGAAGATATTATGCTTGCAAGTCTGATAAACATAAATAAATTCTACAACGGCAATCAGGTGTTGAAAAACATCTCGCTTACCATTGACGAAAGCGATAAAATAGGTCTTGTCGGAAACAATGGCTGCGGAAAATCCACCCTTCTTAAGATACTTACGGGTTCGGTGGAGCCCGACCGCTTTACCGAAAAGGACGGCATCATCTCTCTTGCTGCCAAGACTACTATTGGTTATCTCGAACAGATGGGCGGTCTCGATTCGGAAAACACTGTCATGGAGGAAATGAACAAGGTTTTCGCTCCTATCCACAACGCTATTGACCGACTTCGTGAGATAGAACTGGAAATAGAAATGGGCGATAATTCCTCCGCAGACGAATACCAGCAGCTCTCATCCTGGATAGAAGCCAATGACGGCTATAATACGGATGTTAAGATACGTACTATCCTCAACGGTATGGGCTTCTCGGAAGACGAACTGGACCGAAAGGTATCAGGTTTCAGCGGCGGAGAAAAGACTCGTCTCTGTATCTCACGTCTGCTCCTTGAAGAGCCTAATCTGCTGATACTCGATGAGCCTACCAACCACCTTGATTTCAAGACAATAATGTGGCTCGAGGACTATCTGCGAACCTACCGCGGCGCTGTTCTCATCGTATCCCATGACCGTTATTTCCTGGACCGTCTATGTACCTCCATTTGCGAGATAGAGAGAGGTACGCTGAAACGCTACAGAGGAAACTACTCCGCATTTGTCCGTCAGCGTGAGGAGAACGATGCCCGTCAGGAGAAGGAATATGAGCTCCAGCAGAAAGAGATAGCCAAAATGGAGGACTATGTCGCACGTAATCTGGTACGTGCTTCAACTACAAAAATGGCTCAGAGCCGCCGCAAGCAGCTCGAAAAGACCGAGCTAATCGAAAAGCCGGTGCATGATACCAAACATGCAAAGATACACTTCACCTATGCTATGGAACCGCCTCTGGACGTACTTAAGGTCAAGGACGTCGATATTTCCGTCGGAGAGGGCGCAGCAAGAAAGACTCTTGTGGATACAGTCAGTTTCGAGGTCAGAAGAGGTGAGAAAATAGGCATAATCGGCGACAACGGCATAGGCAAATCCACCCTTCTGAAAATAATACAGGAACAGCTCCCCCACAAGGGAAAGGTACACTGGAACAGCAATATAAAGATATCCTATTTTGAACAGGAAAGCACTAACCTAAACCGTGAACTCACCGTTATGGAGGAGCTTCACAGCCGCTACCCTTCACTTTCCGACCTTGAAGTAAGAAGCCTTCTTGCTCAGGTAAGATTAGTGGGCGAGAACGTATTCAAGAAAACAGGTGTTATCTCGGGAGGCGAACGTGCTAAGCTCTGCTTCGCAATAATGATGCAGGAGCACGGAAACGTCCTCATCCTCGATGAGCCTACTAACCACCTGGACCTCAGCTCCAAGGAGGCTATCGAGGAAGCTCTTAAGGAGTATACAGGTACCGTCATTTTCGTATCCCATGACAGATATCTACTCAGCAAAATAGCGGACCGCCTTATCGAACTGACGGACGGTTCGTACCGTGAGCACAACTATGGATTCGAGAAGTATCTCGATGTGCTCAGAGCGGAACAGGCTGAGCAGAAACGAATTGCTGATGCCGAGAAATTCGCAAAGGCTGCGGAAGCCGCAAAGGAAAAGCAGGCTCGTGTATACCGCAATAAGCAGCAGCGCAGCGCCGATGCCGCACGTAAGAACGAAATGCGGCGTCTTGAAAAGGAGATAGACGAATTTCAGGCACAGATAGACGCTCTCACCGAGGAGATCTCAAAGGAAGAGGTCTATACCGACTATGAACTAATGAACAGCAAATGTGCCGAGATAGATGCGCTTAAACAGAAGATAGACGAAAACTTTGAAAAGCTCATAGAACTGGATGAATAATAAAATTACGTCACAAAAAAAGTCCGGAGGCAGTGATACAACTGCTTCCGGACTTTTTTTCATTTGATAGTCAACAAAAATACCAATGGTAGAATACTGCTGAAAAAAACGACCAACAGAAGCTGCAGCAGCATTCTTCCTGTTCTGTTCTTTTTATTCTCAACAGCATTGTCGATGATCAGCGAACGTGAATTATAACATATAAGCGCAATACCTGCTGCAATGAAGGGCGAAGAAATGAGCAGTGATCTGCCGAACACCTTCCACGAAAAGGAAGCCGGCATTTCATTTCCCCATGAAGCAGCTAATGATGCTGCAAAAACAGCTGCAATGATCATCACGTTGCCAAGAGAGATAAGGATGCATCTCTTTATCACGAGTTTCTTTTCCTTTCAATTATTTTCCTGATACCGATAATAGCTCCCTTCACCAGGAAGAAACAAATAACAGAATAAATAACTGTAAATCCCATACTCAGTATGCTCATATCGAACTTTTCTTCTATCCCTGTGACACGTAACAGAATATTACCCATGACACAGCCTATAAAGGCAGACAGGAAATCTATCCACAAATAGCTTTTCGGCTTTTTTATCTCTTCCTTGAACGTCTCTTTTATCAGCTTTTTATTGTAGTATTTTCTTTCATCGTTGCTATTCATTTCACGTTCCCCTATAAATCGTATCAGAGTTCCCAGTCATCGCAGATCTGATTCAGTTTCTTTGTCAGCTGTCGCATATCCTCGTTTGTACGTCCCTCGGACTCCTTGATAAGTGCAGAAAGGCGCTCAACTGCAGCAGTAAGATCGCTGTAGTATACGTTCATATTTGCATTGCTGCGCTTTTTCGGTATGAGTACAGGCTCTGCATCGACAGTTACTTCGCCGCTTATAAGGTCGAACTCAGCACCGCTGTAAGGCGCATAGGAATCCACACCAAGCTCCTCACGCAGCTTAAGTGCAAAGCTGTCCGCAGATGCTGCTTCACCGTGGTTCACGAAGAACTTCTTAACGCCCTTGACTGCCTTTGCCCAGTTCATAAGACCGTTCATATCAGCGTGACCGCTTACGCCCGGAAGCTGCTTTATCTCAGCTCCTACGCTGACAGTTTCGCCGAACAGTTTTACACGTTTTGCGCCGTCAACAAGGGATCTTCCAAGGGTGTTCGATGCCTGATATCCTACGAAAAGTATGGTGTTTTCAGGCTTCCATAAGTTATGCTTGAGGTGGTGCTTGATACGTCCTGCCTCGCACATTCCGCTTGCGGAGATGATGACCTTTGCAGAGGTATCGTTATTTATAGCACGGGAATCATCACTTCCTACAGTGCGGATAAGTCCCTCAAAAGAGATAGGGTTTATGCCCTGACGCACAAAGGAAAGTGCCTCCTCATCGTAGCAGCTCTCACGGTTATTCATGAATATATCCGTAGCCTCGTTTGCAAGGGGACTGTCCACATAGACCTTGAAGCCGTCGTGTCCCTTGACAAGTCCGTCTTCCTTTATCTGACGGATGAAATAGAGCATCTCCTGAGTTCTTCCTACTGCAAATGAAGGGATTATCACACTTCCGCCGCGGTCGAATGTATTCTGAAGCACCTTTGTAAGCGCAGTAACATAGTCTGTGGGACGGTTGTGTACCCTGTTGCCGTAAGTGGACTCTATTACCACATAATCCGCAGAATCAACATACTGCGGATCACGTATCAGCGGCTGGTCGGTATTGCCGATATCGCCCGAGAATACTATCCGGCGTGTCTCGCCGTCTTCTGTGAGGGTGAGTATTATGCTGGACGAACCGAGAAGATGTCCCGCATCACGGAATGAAACGTTTATGCCCTCGCTTATGGTAAATTCCTTATCGTATTCATGAGGAACAAAGAGCTCGATAGCTCCGAGAGCGTCATCCATAGTGTAAAGAGGTTCATAGTCAGCTTCACCGCGTCGCTTTGCCTTACGGCTGCGCCATTCTGCTTCAAATTCCTGTATGTGTGCGCTGTCACGGAGCATAACACTGCAGAGGTTAGCCGTGGCAACGGTTGAGTGTATCTCGCCCTTGAATCCGCCTGCAAACAGATATGGCAGCATACCCGAATGATCTATATGCGCATGGGTAAGAATAACAAAATCGATATTTCCGGGAGCTGTAGGGACCTTGACGTTCTCGAAGATATCCTCTCCCTGCTGCATTCCGAAATCCACAAGGAACTTCTTTCCGCAGGCTTCGATATATGTACAGCTGCCTGTAACTTCATGAGCAGCTCCTATAAAAGTCATTTTCATACTTAATGCCTCCGATCTTTATCATGCTTTTCACAAAGCATGTTACTTATACTATATATTATAACATACTTGCCCTGTTTTGTCTATGATTTTATATACATTTTACAAAGGAACAGTATCGCTCCACCAATAAAGTGGAAAGTTCTCGACTTTTCAACTTTTGTGTTATCTGTGTGACGAAAAAGCATAACATACCTTTCACATTTCATCACAGTTCTGTCAACGGTGTGAAAAATCTTACACATGATATTTTACAAAACGATACAATTGCCGCAAATACCTTTCACATAAGCCGAATATAATATAATCACAGGTTGAGGAAAAGACCTCACAAAGAATAAATGAAAAGGAACGTGAATATCATGAAAGAATATAATTACGATATCGAAGAGATAAAAGAGGAAAATAACGGTTACACAGGTTTCAGTGCAGACGGAAATGTGGTCCCTCCCAAAAAGCAGAAAAAGCACACAGGACTTAAGATAACAGCATCCCTCATGGCTATGGCTCTTGTTTCAGCAGGTTCCATAGGCATCTACAGCCGCATTTCTCCAAGAACATCTGCTGTACAGACTGCGGCAGTAGAGACCGGGGACGAAACATCAGAAAGCAATATCAACGTTGATAACGTAAGCCTCATCAAGACAGAGAAGTCCGACTCAGGCGAAGCCCTCACCACAGAGGAGATAGTTGACAAGGTACTTCCTTCAGTAGTCGGCGTTGAGTCCAAATTCACAGTGACTTCACAGAACACAGGCGGATTCTTCTTCGGATTCGGTGGAGACAGAGAACCTGTTACATCCGAAGCTACAGGAACAGGTACAGGCGTAGTCATCACAGACAGCGGCTATATCGTTACAAATGCACACGTTATCTACGACAGCGAGTACGGCGGACAGCTTGCAGACAGCGTATCTGTTCTCCTTGACGACAAAACATACGATGCAGAGGTAGTAGGCTACGAAGTTGACTTTGACCTTGCTGTTCTGAAAATAGACGCAAAGGGACTTACAGCCGCTGAGTTCGGCGACAGCGATTCACTCCGTCTCGGCGAGACTGTAACAGCTATCGGCAACCCTCTCGGATTCGACCTTATGAACACTGTTACAGGCGGTATGATATCAGGTCTCAACAGAAACATCTCTATCAACGATACTGATATGACACTTATCCAGACCGATGCTGCTATCAATTCAGGCAACTCGGGCGGACCTCTCATAAATAAATACGGTCAGGTAATAGGTATCAACTCATCCAAGATGTCCTCAACATACTACGGCGAGGCTTCTATTGAAGGAATCGGATTTGCTATCCCTTCAAATGTAGTTTCGAGAATAGTTGACCAGCTTATGAAGTACGGTTATGTTACTGACAAGCCGCAGCTCGGTATAAGCTGCCAGGATGTTACAGAAACCATTGCAAACATGTATAATCTTCCTGTAGGCGTTTATGTAACAGCAGTTACAGAGAACGGCGCAGCTGAGGCAGCAGGACTTCAGGCAGGCGATATCATTACAGGTATCGATGACAAGGATATCACCACATCCGAAGAACTCAATGCAGAAAAGAACAAGCACACTGCAGGCGATAAGGTAGAGCTCAGATACGTAAGAAACGGCGAAGAGCATACAGCCAAGGTAACACTTGACAAAGTAGATGCACCCGAAGAATGATCGCACTCATGTCTTCCTCATTATAATAGAGAGACCGTCCTGAAAATGGACGGTCTTTCTGTTATTTTTTCTTCTTCAGTTCATCCTTGAAAAGCTGTGTGAGCTGTGCCTGTCCGTCGGAGGTGAGAAGCGTATCCTTCCCTATCTCTCCCTTATACATCATCTCCATGAGCTTGATGTAAGCTTCGCCAAGTGCTGTCGTTATAAGTCCCGCAGTTGCTCCCGATATTGCACCGCCTACAGCAGTACCTACTCCGGGAATAAGCTTCATTATATTTGATACCACAGTCCTTCCGAGTACCGTTGCTCCGCCTGTTCCTACTGTTGACGAGACAAATCCCGTGATTATGCTCTTATTCACTTCAAGCCCGAATATAGCCGTTATTGAAGCTATCATTGCTATCTGTGTTGGCACAAGCATAGCCGCATCCGCAAAGGGTACGGGAGTGAAACCCTCACCGAATGCCGCAGTTACCGCCGCTGCCACGGCAGCCTGAGCGTATTTTTTTTTGGACTCCAGAGACGCTTTCTGCACGTTCTGAAGGGTGTCACGCAGTTCATTAGGAAGCTTATTGCTCATAAGCTCGATAAGTATATCAAGACCGTAGGACTTGTATACGATTGTCTCCTCATCGTCCTCTTCGATAAGTTCCTGTGCAAGAACGGGAACTACTCCGATAACGTCGAGATTTTCAGCTTCTATAGCCTTCTTCATGGCTTTCGTCTTGCTTTTGAGGAAGCCCTGCGTAAGTACGATTATTACAGGTACCTGTGTTACATTATTTTCCTCTGCGAACTCTCTCAGCCATTCAATCTCCTTGGGTTCGATGCGGTTTGAGTTGGCATTTATGCAGTACCATACACAATGTATAGCCTTATCGATATCCTTTGAAGCTATGCCCTTGCGTATCTCACCGATAAGCTCGTCCCTGACAGTTTTCTGTCTGTCCTCGCCAAGCTCGAATCCCGGAGTATCGTATATTGAAAGAGGGAATCCCTCCTTTGATATCTTCCTCATAGTGGAGGTAACAGGCTTTCCTATACCCGTCTCGACGAGATTCTCGCGGAAAACACTGTTTATCAGTGTGCTCTTTCCTGCACCTGTCTTTCCTACTACAGCGATATTAAGGTGCTTAAGGTTTCTTACTCTCTCGTTTATGGCACGGATAGCCTCCTCAGCCATATGGTTTATATTGAACTCCATAGCACTACCCCTTCTTTCTTGTACGTATGACCACAGGTTCGCGGTTTTCCATTTTCTTTATCCTGCGCTTGCTTCCTGCGTTATATACTGCCGAACCTCCGCGCTTCACAACAAAGGGCATGAATACAGCGGAAAGTGCGGATAATATGATGCTTATCAGAACGTATACCGCTCCGTTTTTATTCTTTTTCATTATGATCCTCCGTTCTGACGCTGTTTTTCGGGAACAGCGGTGCTTCGGTAGTCCGAAGGCGAAATGCCTTCTATGGTCTTGAACTGACGGGCAAAATAGTTATAGGATGAATAGCCGCATTCCCTTGCTATCTCGGTAACGGTCATATCGGTATTCAGAAGCAGCTCCTTCGCCCTGTCTATACGGAACTGTATCATCTCCTCGATGATGCTTTTTCCGAAATAGGTCTTGTATATCTTTTGCAGGTAGCTCTTGCTGAGGAACAGCTCGTCCGCAATATCGGATATCTTCCACTGCTTTTCGGGAGCGCTCCTGAGCTCATTCCTGAGCCTGCAAAGCTTCTCGAACTGCGGATTTCCCGTATTATCGGAAATATTGTATGTATAGAGCCTGTTTACGGCAGCTTTGTACATCGAATCGGAAAGGTCATAGCTGCGTCTCAGGGACATGGTACAGCTTCCGAGGGTGAAGTCCACGCTGCAATTCCGCTTCTCGTCGTATTCCGACTCTTTTATATACGTGCAAAGACTTCGGTAAAGGCTTTCCGAGCGTCCTGCGGTAAATGATACTATCCCTATGGTATTATTGGACCAGATACCGTATATCTCTCCGTTCTTCACGCAGTTCTCTACTGCGGCAGTGAAATTTTTAAGCAGCTGGTCGCATTTTTTCTCGCCGCTCTGATAGTACATCTTGCCTATTCCCGTAAGGTTGATGCGGATGCACTCTGCCTCGGCGGAATGTATGCCCTGTCCGAGCCGTTCTTCAAGAGTGCGCTCTATACCTCTGCGGTTGAGTGTACCCGTAACGCTGTCATAGAGCATATCATGGTTGACATCGGAAATAGTCCTGTTCATTACTGCCCTTATACGGACCTGTTCAAGGGCGATGCTCACGTAATTTATCCACTGCATGTAAAGCGGAGCATAAGCGATCGGATCTTTTCCGAAGGATACTGCCGCATATCCGAAGAAATTGTCATTATAGTGGAGCGGAGTTATGTAGTAAGCAACGGGATATTTCCTGTCCTCGCCGTATATGTGAAGTATATCATTGCTGCTGATATACTCATCGGGGAAATATCTTCTCAGCACAAGCGACTTTGAAAGTATCGGACGCACTTCATCCCCTGTAGTGAAAGTCAGCTTCTCATTTATGTCTCCCGATGCGGACTCTATATACTTTCTTGTAAGATAGAGATCAAAATGGGACATCTTATATATGAAATAGGTATAATTGTCAAGGCGGTCGGCGAACTCCTCGGGAGTAGACACTCTTGATATGTCAAACAGCATATCACTGTAAAGCATCGTGCGTTCAAAGCGTTCACCTATTTTAAGACGGCGCCTTACGGAGCTTTTAAGTCCCGTATGATTACCGCATCCGCAGCTTTCTCCGAGCCGCAGCATACCCTTCTCATTCGGTATCTTATTGCATATCCTGCCTGTGATTATACGGTAAAGGCGTCGGAAGGACTCCGCACCGAGCTGATAGTTCGGACGGCGATAAGTCGTTACGGAAGGATGATTCGTATAGCTTTCAAGTGAAGCATCATAGCCTGTAACAGCAACATCCTCGGGTACTCTTATCCCATTGATAGCCAGAGATTTTATAAGCTGTATCGCGCTTGCATCGTTTCCGCACACAACAGCCTGCGGCATTTCAAGCTCCCCCGAAGCTATGCTCTCTGCCAGTGACTGGGCGCAAGCTGTCCAGAAATCTCCGTATCTGCACCATTCACGGGCAACCTCTATGCCGTGCTTCTTCATCGAATTTTTATAGCCCTTCAGCCTTTCCTCAGATACGAAAAGGTTTCTGGGCCCTGTAAGGCAGTATATCCTCCTTAAACCATGTTCTTCAATAAGGTGGTCGGTGATAGCCTCGAAAGCTTCGGAATCGTCGATGGACGTTGTCTCGAAGCTGCGGTGTTCCTCGAAATCCAGCAGCATTACAGGCTTGCCGGAGCGTTTAAGCTGGTCGTCTATATATTTCCTTATGCCGTCACCAAAGAATGAATTTCTGTCATAGAGAAAGCCGTCAAACTTTTCAGAGAGTATAAGATCGAAAATTTTCTTATCGGCGGACCTGTGAACAGAGTCCGAGAAAAAATTGTACAGCGGAGCTATTATAGCTATATCACATTTGCTTCTGAAAGCCTGTGAAATAATACCTCCCAGTATCTCCTCCTGGAAATCGATATGACATTCTGTTACTATAACTCCGATAAGCAGCCTTTTCTTCACGTTATCACCTCTTGGTACATTTTTCTTTATATACTATTCTATCATATTCTTAAGCGAAACGCAAGACTATATTGAACATATACTCCCCGAAATGAAAAAAATCTTCTCTTTTAGATACCATTATAGATTGAAAATATATATCCGAAGAGCTATAATATAGTTGTGATCACGATATATATCGTGTGCCGTGATCGGTCAAGCCGATCTGCTACCTGTCAGAGAGTATAAGCCTTCGGTATGAATAGGCGCTTACCGCAGGTTCGGGTGTCCTCCCCTCTTAAAGCCCGTACTTTCTGCAACAGGGATGCATTTTTCATTTGGTCATCATGAATACAGAATGACCGCCGTTTTCACAGGGAACATATGGAACTATACAGCCGTCCAGAACGGCAACGATAATCAAAGCTATCTTCATCCCTAACAATACAATGTTTCTCCAGAAAGCTCTTCCGTCCGCGGAGGAGCCTTTTGGATTTTATGGGGTATTTTTACCGCAGTAACAGTTTCGGAGAATTAACGCAAAGCGCTATTGAAATCGCAAAAGAAATATGATATAATACCATTGTGTCGCTCCGATACTGCTTAGCATCAACCTTTTTTCGGAGCATTATTACTTGTTTTGTTACGGAGGATTTTTTAATGAATAAGATATGCGGAATAGCCGCTGCTTTTGTATTAGCTGTCACATGCTGCGTTTCATGCAGCAACGCCGCTCCTTCCGAGGAGAGCTCTTCACGTATGAGCCGCATAAGCTCTGCACCTATCGATACCGCTATATTGGGTACATGGTCAGGCGATGTAACAGGATACCGTTTTCAGGAGGACAGAAAAGTTTCACTTATTATGGACTTCTCCGATTCCGTACACTTCGATAAGGACGGCAACCCCGTTTCGGAAGGTATGGAATACGCGGACGGCGACCTTTCATTTGACGGAAAAACTATCAAGCTCACACACAAATATGAAGAATTCGACGAGGTACTCGATATAATGACTCTCGAAAGAACAGGCGCTGAGGATAAGTCCACTATGGACGGCGAGTATAACTTCGTAAGCGGTGCTTATCTGAAATACATTGCCGAGGGACTCGGTACAGAACCCGAAAAGATCAACGTTACAGCAGATGTCGAAGGTGAAAAACTCAGCATAACCGTTGTCGACTATTGCAACTTCGAGACCAGAAACAATGATACCCTTGAAATGTTCAGCGAAAATATGAACTATGTGGACGAGACTGCAACCTCCGTAAAGTACAGCTACAAGATAGACGGCGATACCCTCACGCTCACATACATCAGTGACAGCACCGATACATCAGCTTCTTCGGAAGCTTCTCAGGAACCGCTTCAGGAAGTTCTTACCCGAGTTAAAGACTGACACATAAAGGAGATGTCCCATGAAAAAAGCACTTACGATACTTGCGGCTGTTATTACCGCAGCCTCGATGCTTACAGTCTGCGGAAAAGCCGATACATATGAAAAGTCCTCCGTCGAAGAAAGCAAAACAGCATCCTCAGAAACAACAGAGGAAGACGAGGAGTATTCTCCCCTCGGAACAGAAATAGCTGCTATAGAGGAAGAAACTACAGAACCTGAGACTGAACCGCCGACCGAAGAAGAAACAGAAGCTGCGGAAGAAGAAAAGGAAGAAAAAGTCTCAAAGGACAAGAAAGCCGATCCTGCCCTCGTAGGAGTATGGGAGAGTCCCGATTCAGAGAACCGCTTCGTTTTCGGTGAAAAGCGCAAGTTCGGACTTGAATTTGAAAGCACTTCACAGCTATGGTTCGATCAGAACGGCGTTGTTCATACCAACGATCCGAATGTTGACTATTCAAAATATACCACATATGACGGCGAAACTATAACTATCGAGCTTGAAGGTCAGGTAATGCTGAAACTGAAAAGAACAGGCGCACCGAATCCCAATTCCGCTTACGGCGAATACAAGTGCGAGGAAGGCATACTGCTCGATCCTCTTGCACAGGTTCTCGGTGTAGCCGTAAACAAATGCAGTGTCTACATCGAAGAGAACAGAACGTTCATAGGCGCTATGCTCAGCAAGTATTCGGTTGTGGACGGCAAGCTCTATATCCTCAGCAACGGACTTCAGGCTCTCGGACTGCCGCCTAATTCCGCACTGGAGAGCGACTACACTGTCAACGATACCACCCTTTCGCTGTATATAGAAGGACACACCATGACATTCACCAAAATACGTGATATAGTATAATAAAACATGCCCCGAAGTTTATACTTCGGGGCATTATAATACTCAGCGCTCAAAAGGTCTGTTGAATGAGCCTATCTCTATCAGGTTGCCCTCGGGATCGGCAATATAACAGGTACGCTGTCCCCACGGTTCGGTAGTTGGCTCCAGTATCGGTACAGCACCCTTTTCAACAGCTTTTTTATATTCGGCATCAACTTCTTCAAATGTATCAACATACAGTGCTATCTCGGAATGACCATTTATTCCTTTGATATACTCGTACTTTCTGCTCGTCATTTTTTCAAAATCACTACGTCCGTAAAGCAGGAACAAAGTTCCGTCCTTGATAAGATAAACGTTTGAAGTATCCTCGTCCTCTCTGATCTCAAAGCCGAGAACATCCCTGTAAAAACGTATCATTTTACCCATATCACTGACAAAAAGTCCGAATCCGTCTAATCTCATAAGCCGCCTCCAGTAAATAAGTTAATAACTCAGTATTGCTCCACCAATTAACTCTTGAAGAAATATTGCGACGGACTGGCAGAGAAAGGCAAGGAAGAAAG
>AUXO010327436.1_pt1 | contig 20452 bp, 20 predicted proteins | sample 768731 | NCBI WGS metagenome assembly AUXO01 (sample SAMN02715735, study PRJNA202380) | gut metagenome | biome: sheep rumen | host: Ovis aries | place: New Zealand: Palmerston North
CAAGAAATACGTGAGCATTTTGCTGAATCAATGTCATTCTCTCGTGTGGAGAAATCTGTACTCGCAGAGCGTTTTATTGTGGGAACAGAATTTACTATTGATGGCGTGAAGACTCCTCACGCCCATTATACAATGGCAATAAGCGAAAAAAAACACTTTGCCCATAACGAGAGTATTGCTAATGAATTACTATTCTCTCACTACAATCCGAACTTCGATTATGACAAGCTTAGGGCAACGAATGATGCCTTCGTGATGAAGAGTAACCTTCAGTTCGGTTTTACTCATGCAGAATATAAGTTTGGGGATGGTGAGTTCTACTTGATAGAGATTGCAGCTCGAGGTGGTGGTAATATGATTTCTAGTTGCATTACTCAGTATATGACAGGCTATGACACCTACCGTTATTTGGTAGAGTGTGCAACTGGTAATGTACATGATGAAGACTTCTCCCTCCGTCCTGAATACAAGGAACGAGCTGCTGTTCTCAAATTCTTTGAAACACCAGGCGGTGGCGGACAGGTAAGAGATATCGAAGGTATTGACTACTTGGATAATGAACCAGATATCAAGCACTACCGCTTAAACTTTAAGATAGGAGATACAATTGAGAATGCCCTCAATGATTCTGTACGTATAGGATTCTACATTGTTTGTTCAGAGAATATGCAGAAGTTACGTGATGTGATTTCGAATGTTGAGAAAAAGTTCAAAATACTCTATTAATAAATGATTTCTTTTTCTAAAGAACGGTTAACCAAAGAAGATGCTCATCAGTTACTGGACGACTTCGATCAGATGTTCTCACCCGCTTTATCAAGTCATATTGATATTGAGCAATTTTCAGAGAAGTTATCGAAGTATGCATTCTTTATACTTTGCAGATGCGATGATGAGGTAGTAGGGTATATAGCTTTTTATGAGAATAAAGAAACTCAGACTAGTTATATTCCATCAATCTGTGTAAAAGATAACTACCGTGCCAAAGGACTCGCATCTCAAATGATGGACTATCTTGTTCAACAGTCACCAGATGATATTGAAAAGATCAGTTTGGAAGTTAGAAAGAATAATAGCTCTGCGCTGAAGTATTATGAACGTAATGGCTTCGTTTTTAGTGAAGACAGGGACACAAAGATATTAATGAAAAGAAAAATATAAATAAATTATGACAGAACAGGAAGTTAAGTATGCTGCATTCGTTGAGCTTGACGAGCAGACAAATCTAGGACGTTTGGTTAATGGTTGTGATGAAATTCGTTATTTACTTAACAATCCAGAGGCCAATAAAGTGTTTTCAAAACACTACGAGAATGAGATATTAACATACGCGACAAAATTCTCACCTTTCTATAAAAAATATGAAGGGTTTAAATCTTTGCAGGATTTTCCTATTGTTAATAAGGATTTCCTCAAGCAGCATTGGGACGAAATAGCCGTTCCTCAATTGGCGAATGACGAGCATATCTGTACTAAGTTCACTAGCGGTTCTACGGGGGTTCCATTTAAGATGATACTTGACAAATATAAGCATGCTCGTTGGATAGCCGCAAACAAAATCTTTAGGGAGAACGTTGGCGTAAAATCTCACGAAAAAACAGTCTTTGTCTCGGAAACGGTTAAAGATAAGAACATTCCCCAGGAACGAATGGATAGAGATAATGTTTATTATTTTTTTCTACCTTATCTTGACGATGCTTCATTAACTAAGTTTGTTAATGACTTGCAAAATCAAAAAGTCAGAACAATGACCGCCTTGGCTTCTATTTATGATGCTATTGCCCGCTGGATTGTCAGTGGAAAGGCTCCAAAATGGGAAGGTGACTTTATTGCTGTTTTTTCTGTCTCTGAACCATTAAAAGAGACTACCAGGAAGATTATTTCAAACTACTTTAATTGTCCTATGTATGTTCTCTATGCCAATGAAGAGAACGGAGTCTTTGGCGTAGAAGATGGTAGTGGAAAAGGATTAAGAGCTAACAATGTTGATTTTACACTTGAAGTCCTTAAGATGGATAGTGATAAACCTGCAGAAGACGGTGAGATAGGAAGGTTGGTTATTACCGATTATTTTAATAAGACGTTCCCCATTATCCGTTATGAAAATGGTGATTTACTGTCGGTCGTTCATAATGAAGATGGCAGTCTGTACATTAAAGAAATCGTCGGAAGACTTGCAGATACGCTTTATGCCACGGATGGCCGTATTGTTCCATATTTTGATGGAATATCATTTATGGAAGAGTTTATGGATATCCGCCAATTCCAGTTAATCCAAGACGATTATACCCATTTTAAATGGCTACTAAATACGGACAACCACTCGTACGAAGATATTATTATCAATCACTGTAAGAAACTGTTCGGTGAAGATAGCGTGTGGCAGATAGAATATGTATCTGAGATACCAAAGCTTAGAAGCGGTAAGTTTAGAATGACTGTGTGCAATATTAAGAAATAAACATTTTTGATAAGTATTATGAATACTTGGAAAGAAAAAATCATTGACTACATTCGCCGGAATCGCGTTTGTACAACAGAGGTGGCAGACTGCCTTGGTAAGTCTGGTGTGATTGAAAACGTGATGCCTATTAATAGAGGGCATTTTAAAGTAGGTAATGTTAAATGGGTGGTGGCTGACCATGAGTCAAACTGGCACGTCCATAAAATGATTATTGACACCCTGGAACATGATGTGGTTTTTATTGATGCGATAGACTGCAAACATAGAGCCATTATAGGAGAACTGGTTTCTAAGTATATCTTGCTTTACAAGCAGGCCGATGCCATCATTTGTAATGCAAAGTTCCGTGATGCTGCTGCACTTATTCGTGAAAACTATCCTATCTGGTGTACTGGTTTAACGCCGGTTGGTTGTTTTAATAAAGAGCCGCAGGAAAAAATAGTAGGTACTGATTGGTATAATGAGCATCAGGCTATGTATGACGGAACTGTAGCTGTTTGTGACGACTGTGGTGTCGTTATTATTCCCAAGGATCAATTAACTGAGGACTTCTACAACAAAATTGTTCACATCGAAGAGCAGGAGGATATTTGGTTTGACCGCCTCGACCATTTTAAGGAAACCACATTTGAAATCGTTTGCCAGAAGACTTATCTGCAGGATGAAGTCTATATGAGCAGAAGGAGTGTAAAGATGGAAGGATTCGATTGAAATACAAAACAAAGACACCTCTTTATGAATATCGGATAGAAGAAGAAAAACGGAGAATTATGCTGTTGAGATTGAGTAAAATGAGATGTCATAGAAAATAGATATTTCAAGAGAACAGCCAGGCGTTATGCAATGATTGGGAGTTATTTGCTAAATGTTGAAGGAATTGTTTTTAAGAATCGGCTAGCAACTATAAGGCGGATGAAGATGATGCTCAGACAGAGACCTATTTATCTGTTAGTATGTTTATGTAATTTTAGAATTTGAAAATACCATATTCTCGTTTAATTAATAGGATTGCACAGTCTTGTTTTTGAGTCTTGCTTATTCATGCAAATAGTAACGCTATGCGACAGTGGCTTTGGAAAGATACTCTTAATGTTGCAGGACAATATGATACAGATACTTTTATTTTGCATTCTATTTTAAGTGTAATAGTCATTTATGTTGTATGTACGTTGATGGACCAAATCAGGATTGAACTAATAGAAAAACCATTATTTGTGTATTTGGGTAAGATGAATATTTTAAATGGAAAATTCATTAAAAAATAAAACACTAAGAGGTGTTATATGGAGTGGCGTCGAGCGGTTCTCCGTACAAGGCGTTCAATTCCTTGTGATGCTCGTTATTGCTAGAATACTTAATCCGAAGGATTTCGGATTGGTAGGTATGTTGGCAATATTCTTAGCCGTTGCACAGTCCTTTATAGACAGCGGTTTTTCACAGGCACTAATCAGGAAACAAGATAGAACAGAAACAGATAATAGTACGGTTTTTTATTTTAATATTGTTGTATCTGTTGTATTATACCTACTATTATTTTTCTTAGCCCCATATGTGGCAGATTTTTACAAAGAACCTTTACTCGTCAATTTAATGAGGATTCTTTGTTTAGTTATAATAATAGATTCTTTTGCCGTTGTACAACGTGCCATATATATATCTAGGATTGATTTTAAGACACAGGCTCGGGCATCTTTCTTGTCAGCTCTGATATCTGGATTAATCGGTCTGTATTTGGCTTATATTGGCTTTGGGGTGTGGACATTAGTTTGGCAACAGATTTTAAGGTCTTTCATGAGTACATTGTTATTATGGTGGTATTCATCATGGAGACCAGGTTTGATTTATTCATGGAAATCATTCCACCAGTTGTTCTCCTTTGGCTCAAAATTGTTAATTAGCGGATTGATAGATACTGTCTATAACAATATCTATCAAATTGTTATTGGAAAAATATACAATGCCACGAGTTTGGGTTACTATTCACAAGCGCAACAAATAAGTACGTTGCCTTCTTCGAACATTCAAGGAGTGATTGGTAATGTGACTTACCCTGTATTAAGTTCTATTCAAAACGATGATGAAAGACTAGCTGTAAATTATCGGAAATTATTGAGAGTCTCGGCATTTGTAATATTTCCTCTGATGGCCGGTTTAGCTGCCGTTGCGAGACCATTGATAAATATCGTACTCGGAGCAAAATGGGATTATACAGCAATTCTTCTAGTACCTGTATGTTTTGCAATGATGTGGTATCCGGTGCATGCTATAAACCTGAATTTGCTCAAGGTAAAGGGACGCTCAGATTTGTTTTTAAAGTTGGAGATAATAAAGAAGGCATTAGGAACTATTGTTTTGTTACTATCGATACCTTTAGGTCTTTTGGCTATGTGCTACGGAATAATCCTAGGCTCTCTATTGGCTCTATATGTAAACACTTATTATACAGGAAAACTTATAAACGTCGGATTTAAAAAACAGATGTATGACTTGGCAGGGACGTTGTTAATCTCTCTGTCGATGTTTGCGATTGTTTACCTGTTAACATGTTTAATTGATGGATTTTGGTACCAGTTAATTGTTGGTGGAGGGGTAGGAGTCGTTTATTTTATAGTAGTGTGTTTCCTTTTTAAAATAAAGGAAATAGAATATCTAAGATCATTGTTTTATGGCAGAGAGTAAACGTCCACTGATGGTTACTATTCAGTGTTTTACATATAATCAGGAGCAATATATACGAGAATGCCTAGAAGGCTTTATAATGCAAAAAACGAATTTCCGTTATGTTGCTATTGTACATGATGATGCTTCAACAGATGCAACACCAGTAATCATAAAAGAATATGCAGAAAAATATCCAGATGTAATAATACCTGTATTGGAAACAGAAAATCAGTATTCAAAGCATGATGGTTCTTTAGAACGAGTAATGGACCAGTATACCAAAGGTAAATACATCACAATGTGTGAAGGAGATGATTATTGGACAAGTCCTAATAAGTTACAAATAATGGTTGATTTTTTAGAAAATCATCTTGATTATTCCTTCGCGTTTCATGCTCACAATCAGCTATCGCCAGATGGATTCTTAGAGGAAATTCGCCCCTATAAGCATTCTGTAGAAGACTTTTCTATGAAGGATGTCATTCTAAAAGGAGGAATGATATCTGTCAATGCAATGTGCTATAGAAAATCCATGTTACCCCAATATCCAGAATGGGCCAAGAATTTGCCTGTAGGTGATATCCCATTACGGTTGTTACTTGCTGTTTCAGGTCGAGTGGCATATATTGATGAATTGATGAGTTGTTATAGAATCGGTTCAGAGGGGTCATGGACAGAGAGGATGGCGAATAATAAGGCATTGCGCGAGTCACATTATAAAACAATGAGAACCATGTGGCTTCAGTTTGATAAATGGACAAATCATAAATATATCGTCCCAATAATAAAAAAAATATATTCAATTGATAAAAATTATTGGGGTGTACTTATATTAGAAAAAATACGTGGTAAAAAATGAATAATAAAGTCATCATATTTGGTTCAGATCATCATAATACCTTAGGAGTAGTTCGAAGTTTTTTTTATAAAGGGCTACGGCCTTATGTCGTTGTAAGATGTCAGGACCCCAGTAAAAGTTTTGTTTTAAAAAGCAAACATATAGCTGGTGGGGCCGCATTTAAAAGTTATGAGGATTGTGTCGCCTATATAGAAAAGCAATATGCAGAAGATGAGAATAAAGCCGTTATGATTGTTACTGCAGATGGTGCAGAGAGTTACATTGACAGACACTATGACAGGCTAAGGCAATATTTTTCACTTCCCGGATCTGTTATACAGGGGAGGATAACAACCTTAATGAATAAGGAAACAATGTCTCAATTGGCATTAGAATGTGGCCTCAAAGTAGCGAGGACATGGACGACAAAGGATGGACAGGTTATTGAAGGGCCACTTGAGTATCCATGTATCACAAAGTCAATAATGTCGATACAAGGTGGAAAAGAAAATACAGCTATTTTGTATAACGAGGATGACTTACATCGTTTTTTTGAAGATGAGAACCATTCCAAAAATATTCAAATACAAAAATTCATAGAAAAAGAATTTGAATTTCAATTTATAGGAGTATCTTTGAAAGGAGGTGAAGAAATAATCATCCCAGGAAGGACAAGGATACAACACCTAATAAGAGAAAATACATCGTTTTTGGAATTTGACAATATAGATAGCTCATTTGATGCTACATTAAGAAGCTGTAAAGAATTTATCAAAACAACAGGTTATTCAGGTTTGTTCAGTGCTGAATTCCTGCGTGGAAAAGATGGCGAAGACTATTTTATGGAGATTAATTTCCGTAATGATGGAAATGCTATATGCGCAACAGCCTCTGGGTGCAACCTTCCATATATATGGTATCTTTGGAATATTGGAGAGAATTACCTCCAAGAAGTACCAAGTAGAATCAATAAGATTTTCTTAATGCCAGAGTTTGATGATGTTTATCTCATGTTAAAAGGGAAAATAAGTTTTTTTGATTGGATTCATGACATCTTCAAGGCCAATTGTTATATTACATATTATAAAGAAGATTCTAAGCCTTTTTGGATATTATTTAAATCGAATGTGCAATTTTTGTTAAAACGTCTCTTAAGAATGGGATGACTAGTTGTTATGCGAAATATAGATCATTATTTAAAATCTATCAAGTGGAGGATAGGTGAATTTTTATATTCACGACTGGGATGGCAGACTAATCGTCATTTTATTGTCATTGAAAGTGATGACTGGGGTAGTATTCGTATGCCATCAAGAGCAACCTACGATAGGTTACTGGCAAAGGGGATTCGGGTTGATCAATGTCATTATTGTAAATATGATAGCATCGCATCAGAATTAGACCTTCAGCTGTTGTTTGAAGTTCTGAATAAGTTCAAGGATATTAATGGACGCCCTGTAGTAATAACAGCTAATGCTGTAGTTGCAAATCCCGATTTTGAAAGGATAAGAGAAGGAGGATTTCATAAGTACTATTATAAGACAATAGACAAAGGTCTACCTGAGATTAAGGGGTGTGGTAAATCATTGCAAATGTGGAAAGAAGGTCTGCAAAGCGGTTGTTTCCAAATTCAATATCATGGACGGGAACATTTGAATGTCCCCAGGTGGATGAAGTATTTGCAAGGCAATTACCCTGAAACGAAATATGCTTTTGATAATGGCGTTTACGGGATTAGTACAACCATCACAAAAGAGCAACGTCGTTCTTTTCTTCCTGCCTTTGATTTTGAAACTAAAGAAGAAGAAAATCTTGTGAAGGAAATAGCAATCAATGGACTCGCCATTTTTGAAAACATTTTTGGGTATAAATCAAAATCATTTATCGCCCCAAATTATGTGCAGAGTGATGACTTAAATCTGGCCATTAAAAATGTAGGTGTGGATTATATACAAGGTGCTAGAAGCATCTCTATGCCACGAATTGGAAAAAAGAACTACAAAAAAAAGTTTAGAAGGAATGGTATATCATCTATACCGTCGATGTTGGATCTTGTGAGGAATGTTGCATTTGAACCATCATCTAATTCTAATATTGATTGGGTTGATTATGCATTAAAAGAAATAAGTAAGTCCTTTGCTCAAAACCATCCCGCAGTTATCTGTTCACACCGAGTTAACTTCATCGGCAGTCTGAATGAAGAAAACCGCGATAATAATTTGAAAGCACTTTATCAATTGTTAGATAAGATTGTTACCACATGGCCTGATGTGGAGTTTCTTAGTTCTGATCAACTAGGTGATATTATAAAGGAGGATATATCGAGATGAAAATTTTTATATCAGGTGATTTTGCCCCCACATTAAGGGTCGTGCCAGTAATTAAGGAAGATAGTAACACCATTTTTGGGGATATACTTCCACTTATACAGGAAGCGGATGTTGCCATTACGAATTTAGAGTCACCGTTAATAGAAGATGGAACTCCAATAGCGAAGACTGGGCCCAATTTGTGCGCACCTATAATTTGTGCTAAAGCGTTAAAAGACGCAGGCTTTGGACTTGTTACCTTGGCGAATAATCATATCATGGATTATGGCAAAGAGGGTTTGGAATCAACAATAGAAAATTGTAGGAAATATGGAATAGACTATGTTGGTGCTGGCATTTGTCATGATGAAATCTGTCGCCCGTTTTTTTACAAGAAAGACGACTGCACACTGGGTATTATAAGTTTTTGTGAGAACGAGTGGAGCACTGCATTTATTGATGGAGCTGGCGCGAACCCATTAAATGAAGTATCTTTATATTATCAAATTAAAGAAGTTAAGGAAAAAGCAGATATTGTTATTGTCATCCCTCATGGAGGACATGAAATGTTCGAATACCCCAGTTTAAGACAAAGGAACTTGTATCGTTGGATTATCGACTTAGGAGCAGATGCAGTAGTTGGACACCATACCCATTGTTTTAGCGGATATGAGAATTATAATAATAGATTAATCATTTATAGTCTTGGTAATTTTGTTTTTGACTCAAAATTAAGGAATTCCATATGGAATAGCGGTGCCGTAGTATCTCTTGATGTCTCTAAGGATAATATAACTTATAAAATATACCCGATAGAGCAATGTAACGATATTGTAGGAGTTAAAAAATTGGATTTTGACCAAGAGTCAGAATGGAATGATAAAAATAAGATTAAGGAATCTATAATAAAGGATGATCGGTTATTAAACGAAGAATTTGAAAGATTCTTTGCTAAGATGAAGGATATGTATGAGGACTTTGTCAATCCAGTAAACAACAAATATTATTGCCATTTAGTGAGAAAAGGTTGGATGCCACGGATGATAAAAGGTTATAAGAAAAGACTTTATTACGATATAATAAGATGTGAAGCTCACAGAGATATGCTTTTAAAAATACTAAAGTAAGAAATGATATGAAAATTGCAATTCATCATAGAGAGGGAGGATTTAGTGAACGCTGGATAAAATATTGCGAAAAGAACGGGATTGACTATAAAGTAGTTAATGCTTACGATAGCGATATTGTAGAACAACTTGAAGATTGTGATGCATTTATGTGGCACCACCATCATGGAGATTATCGTGACTGCTTATTTGCTAAGCAATTGATATTCTCATTAGAAAATGCGGGGAAATCAGTTTTCCCTAGTAGTAATACAACATGGCATTTTGATGATAAGGTTGGTCAGAAATATTTGCTTGAATCAATTAAGGCCCCACTAGTACCTTCATATGTTTTTTATACAAAAGAAGAGGCATTAGGGTGGCTTGGGCGGACATCATTCCCCAAAGTCTTTAAATTGAGAGGAGGCGCTGGCGCCCGTAATGTCAAGTTAGTGAAAAACTATCATGAAGGGAAAAAGCTTATTAATAAAGCTTTTGGGAAAGGATTCCCTCCGTTTGATAGAATTGGCAACTTGAAGGAGAGATTTAATAATTGGCGTAATGGTCACGATACTTTGTTCGGTGTATGTAAAGGAATTGGCAGACTTTTTATACCAACAGAAATGGCAAAAATGCGTGCTTGTGAAAAAGGTTATGTTTATTTTCAAGATTTTATTCCCAACAACAAATTCGATTTACGTGTATGCGTAATTGGTGATAAAGCCTTTGCAATAAAGCGATTAACTCGCGAGCATGATTTTAGAGCATCAGGAAGTGGTATGCTAGTTTATGATAAATCTCAAATTGACGAACGTACAGTTAAAATTGCTTTTGAAATTAATAAAAAGTTGAGGTGCCAAAGTATAGCCTATGACTTTGTATTAGATGAACAAAACAACCCTATGATTGTTGAAATTAGTTATGGCTATTCTGTCGAAGCATATGACTATTGTGAAGGTTATTGGACAAATGACATGCAGTGGCATGGGGGTAGTCATTTCGATTTTTGTGGGTGGATGGTTGAAGATTTGTTGAATAAGTAAAGATGTCAAGACATGACAAAATTAATCCGATATCGGAATATTCTTCTGGTACTTATTTGTGGGAATATCCTTTGTTCACTCTTCCCTTTTCCTCCGTTTGTGTGGAGAATAGGTATTTTAGTTGTATGTTTTCTTCTATTGATAAAACATAGAGGTGTCACTTTTGATTTATTTGAAAAAGGTTGCTTATGGTTGTTTTATATTAATGTCCTATATTTCCTTTTTAATTGTATAGAAACAATACCGTCCCCAACGAATTTTGTAAATATGGCAGTTTCTCTAATGGGGTTTGTTGGTTTTTCAATTCTTTCTAGAAGAAATGTGTTGACAGAGAAATTTGTATTTGTGAGTATGATACTCCTAACAATATGTAGTATCCCCAATTTTTTTGTATTTGCTCAAGAGCAAGTTGTTAATAATTATAAGACAGAAGGGGAGTTTACAAACAATGCGAGTTCCCTGTTTCTCTGGATTATACCGCTTACATTAATCTTAAGAAAAAAAATATGGTCTTTAGCAGTTCTTTCAATATGTGTATTTTTCTTCATTTTGGGAGCAAAAAGAGGTAATATTATTGCAGCAGTCCCTACCGTTTTGTTGTATGTTATTTTTCTGTTTCGAGGGAAAGAGACCAGTAAACTTACAAAAGTTCTTATTATAACAGGTTTAATAGTTGTTTTTTGGAGCGCATATAATTTCATCCAAACCGATGCATATTTTCAGTATCGCTTAGAACAAACATTAGAGGGTAAAACCTCTGGTCGTGATAATATTTATTTATTTTTTTGGAATATGTGGCTTGACGCCGATAATCCATTAAATACATTTTTCGGTTGGGGATATAATGGTACAGATTCTTCAAGTATAAAGATGATGGCTCATTGCGATTGGCTTGAATTCTTAATTGATTATGGATTATTTGGCGTTATAGTTTATTCTTTAATTTTTATAGGTCTAGTTGGTAAAATAGTTAAGTCAAAGTCACTCGACGTAAAGTTTTTTTTCGTTTCAATATTTACCATAATTTTCTTTAAGTCTTTATTCTCAATGTGTGTATTAGATCAATTGTTTATAATGTTATCTATAGCTTATGGCTATTCTAACCAATTATTTCATGAGGAACTCGGCCTGAAATAAGATTGAAATAAGATAAATATGAATTCCGTATTGTTTTTAATAGGATCCCTAGGGGCTGGCGGTGCAGAACGACAGATGGTGACAATCGCATGTATGCTTAAGAAAAAGGGCTATCATATACAATTCCTCTGTTATCACCATGATAATTTTTTCAGAGGTGATTTGGAAAAGTATAATATACCTGTTACAATCGTTAATTATAGTAATCCGTTTACAAAAATCCTCAAATTATATAAAGCTGTAGGTAAAGCTCATTGTGATGTTGTTATTTCAATGTTGAAAATGCCCAATTTTTATGCATTGGTAACAGCATTGGGTAGGAGACATAAGGTGATAACAGGTCTAAGAGGTGTTCCTCTATTTCCGCTTGGGAAATATGAAATTGTAGCAAATCTACAGTTTCGGGCAAAATATATTGTGTCGAATTCCATAAATGCCTGTAATGTTTGGTTGAAATTTTATCCTAGACATAAAGATAAATTTAGAATTATCTACAATACCGTTTCAGTTGGCGAAGTAACTAGTATATATTCACCTTTTAAGGATGGCCGTTTACATATTATTGTTCCTGCGTCATGTTATGCGGTAAAGAATCCTATGGGCGTTGTAAAAGCCTTGAACCTAATGAATGTATCAGATAGAAAACGAATAGTGATTGAGTGGTATGGAAAAAAAGAAACCGACCTTAATGTGCGTGAAGAAACAGAAAAAGTAGAAAAGTTTGTTAATGATAATCAATTATCGGACTCATTTAGATTATTTCCACCATCTAATGATATTATAAATATTATGAATACGGCAGATGCAATAGGATTATTTTCAGAAAGAGAAGGACTTCCAAATGCAATCTGCGAGGGCATGACATTAGGTAAACCTATTATTATGACCCGAGTTTCTGACTATAAAGAGTTGGTTGATGATACTAATGGTTTTTTATGTGAATGGGACAAACCAGAAACGATAAAAGACGCATTGCTTAAATGTGCAGATTTAGAAGAGAAATACTTGATAGAAAAGGGGATGGCTTCAAAAGAAAAAGCAAATAGTTTATTTTCGCCGGAAAAGGTAGTGAGTCAATGGATTGATTTGATAGAAAATTGATTGGGTGATGAATGAAATGAACATTGAGCAAATACATGACAGTTGTTTATCAATTGCTACGGAGTTTGACAGAATATGCCGTAAATATCATATACCCTATTATATGTTAGGCGGTACGATGTTGGGGGCTGTTCGACATAAGGGCTTTATCCCATGGGATGATGATATGGATTTTGGAGTTCCTTATGAGTATTACGATAAACTAATCAAACATATGAAAGACGAATTACCATTTCCGTATAGATGTTGCACTCATCTTGATCATCCTTGTGTGTTTTTCCCATTCATGAAGATTGAAGATATGACAACTATATTAGATGACGATTCTCTGCCGGTAAAGAAAGATAATAAGATAGGTGTAAATGTCGATGTCTTTCCGCTGTTCCGTTGTTCTGTAGATGATATCTACTTTAAAAGAGCCAGGAGGTTAATAGAAATAGAAGGTGCTATCTTCACTAACTCTCGAAATAGTACATTTATTAAGAAATTATTAAAAGGAATATTAAGAATAATAATGCCATTCAATGCTCGTTGGATTGCGCAAAAGAGTCTTGATATAATAAATAAAGCCCAAGAAGCTCCCTTCTTATTTAATGCATTTGGTAGATGGAGTATAAAGGAGTGCATTCCCATAGAATGGTATGGTGAAGGTAAGGATTATTTATTTGAGAATGTTATATTGAAAGGATTTGAAGACAGTCATTCGTATTTAACTCAACTATATGGAAATTATATGGAACTTCCTCCATTGTCTAAAAGGGATAGCCATAGTTCTAACGCTTATAAGAAAAATTAAACATGAGGATTCTTTTGTGTACTCCGTATAAACAGGACAAGGCTGTTGTATCTGGTGGAATAAATATCTGGGGCAAGAACGTGCTTTCATATTACAGCCAACACAATGAAGCCGTTTATATTGAACCGATATCATACGATCGACGATATGATGTAAAAGAAAATACTTCCTTTTTATCTCGGCTAATTTATGGTTTTAGAGATTATAGTGCTTCTATTAAAGAAACTAAAGAAAAGATAAAGTCAAACACCTACAATGTCCTCCATTTGTGTTCAAGTGCTCAGTTGAGCTTAATAAAAGATTATTATATATTAAAATATGCAAGAAAGAGAGGGTTAAAGACGGTTATACATTTCCATTTTGGGCGAATACCTGAATTATTCGAAAATAACAATTGGGAAACATTTCTTCTTAAGAAAGTAGCTCAAATTGCTAATATGATAGTAGTGATGGACGTGAATTCATATTCTGTACTCAAGAAGAATGGTTTAAATAATGTGAGCTATCTGCCTAATCCTATATCTCCTGTCATTTTAGATCAAATATGCTCAATGCGTGGCAGTGTTTCAAGAAAAGTTTCAAAGGTGTTATATGTTGGACATGTAATACCATCTAAAGGTGTGTATGAATTGGTAAAAGCATGTGGTAATATCTCTGACATAGAATTACATTTAATAGGTACCATCGATGAAGATGTGCGGAATGAATTGAATAAAATTACAAAGCATAATGAGGCATCAGATTATTTGAAAATAAGAGGAGCGATGCCTCATGAACAAGTAGTTCAGGAGATGCTGTCTGCTGGCGTGTTTGTTTTGCCATCGTATACAGAGGGATTCCCCAATGTTATTCTAGAGGCGATGGCTTGTGGTTGTCCTATAGTAGCTACAGATGTAGGTGCCATTCCAGAAATGTTGGATATTGAAAATGGTAACAATAATGGTATTTGTGTAAAACCAAAAGACGTTGAAGGATTAAGGGGCGCGATACAAAAGATGCTAGAAGACCATGATTACGCCGTACAATGTGGACAAAATGCCCAAAGAAGGGTGAATATGCTTTATTCCATGCCTAAAATATGGACACAGCTTGTTAATGTTTGGGAAAATTTATGAATATAAAACAGAACAGATTTGTTAGAGGGGTGTACTTTTTCCTACGAGATGTCTTCGCACCATCAAAAAGGGAATTTGGTGCTTATGGATCTAACGTAACAATAACACCTCCTATTTTTGTTGGTAATCCATCGAATGTATATATTGGCGATGATGTTGGCATAGGCCCCAATGCAGTGATTAGTGCAATACGTGCAAAGTTAATTATTAAAGGAAAATGTGCTATTGCTGAGAGATTAACAGTTCACACAGGTAATCATGCAAGAATATGTGGCAAATTTATAACAGACATTACAGAAACAAACAAACCTGAGGGTTATGATAAGGATATTGTTATTGAAGAGGATGTTTGGATTGGATGTAATGTTACCATTTTAAGTGGCGTCACAATAGGTCGTGGCAGTACAATTGCGGCGGGGGCAGTCGTAAACAAAGACATACCACCTTATTGTATTGCAGGTGGGGTACCTGCAAAAGTAATTAAATATTATTGGTCTGTAGATGAGATATTACAGCACGAACGCCATTTATATGATGAAGAAAAAAGATTATCTAAGTCTTTTTTGGAAACACTAATAAAATAGGGACTTAGAACATGTAAATGATTAATGGCTAATCTGTCGTCTGTCTTATGCGAGGCAAATGTAAGTGGCTATTATTACTGCATTGCGTGTAAACTGATATAAGCATGCATATCGTTCATGCTAAAAGATTAAAAAACACGTATAAAGTACGCCTTTTTATGTCAATAACAGCCTATAGAATTGTTAAAAATACAGGATTCATGTAATGGAGGATGCGACAAAGAGTAAGGGTTCTCGCTACAAAGGTCAGGTGCTAGGTATGTTTGGAAAGTATGGTGTGCTGAGCTTTAATGGCAACAAACTGATTACTACCTCAGGTGGCGGGGCTTTGATTACAGGGAATGAAGATGAGTGGCGTGAGATTATGATGTATGCCACCCAGTATAGAGAGAACTATCCGTATTATCAGCATGAGAAGATAGGATGTGATTACCGTATGAGTAATATCTGTGCGGGTATCGGTCGAGGACAGATGACGTTTCTGAATGACCATTTGGCGCATCATAAGCATATTCAGAAGATGTATGAAGAGTTGTTGAAAGACGTGAATGATTTGACGAGGCGATATTTAAGGTTGGTATGTGCCAGCCAGCGGGGCCATATGTCAGCGATGATGTAAAGTATATTGTAGAGACCATCTAAACAAACATTATTTGAGTAGGTTACACTAAATATTCAATGGACAAAAATCTGATAATAAGGAATACGATATTTCTGTACACTAGAATGATTATTGTGCTATTTGTTACACTTCTAGCATCTAGAATTGTTCTTAAAGCCCTTGGCGTAGTAGATTTTGGGTTGTTGAATGTAGTTTATGGTGTAGTCGCATTAATAAGTTATATTGAGAATACTCTAAGCACATCTACCTCACGTTTTATTACGTATGAATTAGGTATGATAAATGGAAGTAGAAGCAGAGAAGTTTTTTACAATGCCTTTATCGTCCATTTATATATATCATTTGTCTTTCTCATTATAATTGAAACACTTGGATTGTGGGTGGTCAACCATATTTTAGTAATCCCAAATAATAGACTTCTAGCATGTAATATAGTTTTTCAAACAGCAATTATTTCCGCCTTTTTAGCATTCGTAAAAATTCCATTCAATTCGTTGATTATTGCTCATGAGAAAATGGGGTTTTATGCCGCTATAAGTATTGCAAATTCCCTTATAGGTCTGCTGATTGCGTATATTGCTCTTTATTATCATGGCGATAGATTAATATTATATAGTTTGTTGGCATTGTGTCCAATGATTTGCTCAACAATAGTATCAATCTTATATTGTAAGATTAAATATTCTGCTATTTGCAAGTTTAATAATTCGTTTGATAAAATAATAATAAAGGACTTGCTGTCTTTCAGCACATGGAACCTGTTAGGGTCAACTGCGGCTTCTTTTAGGGTTCAAGGTATAAGTATTTTGATTAACATTTTCTGGGGTGCTGTCGTTAATGCCGCTAATGCCATTGCATGTCAAGTAAATCGTGGCGCTATTCTTTTTGCGGAGAATTTTACGAACTCTCTTAAACCCCAAATAACAAAGTCATATGCATCAGGGGACAGTGATAGCCTAAGAAAATTGTTATTTCTTGGGGGAAAGATTTCTTTTTTGCTAATGGTGCTGGTTTGTTTCCCTGTATTGTTTGAAACCCCCTACATATTAAAAATATGGCTTGGAGATTATCCAGAATACACAGTCTTATTTACACGTATGGTGATTATTGTTTCACTGATTGAGATATTTAATCAAACAGTTGGTACATCTGTTCAAGCAACAGGTAATATCAAGAATTATCAGATAGTGGTAAGTATTATAGCACTTTTTAATTTTCCATTATCGCTGTTTGCCTTTCATGTTGGATTGCCTGTGTGGTCTGCTTATTTAATAGGTATTCTGCTAAGTGTTGTCGCAATGGTTTTTAGATTGTTTTTTGTTGAGTATTTGCTTAATATCTCGTGGATAGATTATGTGAAGGGAGTTTTACTAAAATCTCTACTTCTGTCTGCGGTAGCTATCATTGTTCCATGGTTAATTGTTAGTAATATGGCAGAGAGTTTATGGCGCTTAATACTAACGGTTACTTTGGGTTCTTTTACAACAGTTTTTTTCTCTCTGTTTATATGCTTCAGCCGATCGGAGCGGGATGTTATTTCACATATAGTCTTTAAAAAAATGAGACGATGAGAAGGTTTATTGAATGTCTTATACCCACGACAATATGCAATTTGAGATGTAGTTATTGTTATTTAATCCAGGAGGGGCGTCGGACAAATGAAAAAGCATTTTTTCAATATGAGCCTTCTGTTATTAAACAAGCTTTGACTATTGAAAGGTTAGGGGGGACATCTTTTATCTCAATAACTGCGAGTGGTGAAACATTATCAGTGCCAGAACTACCTACAATAGTTAAAAGCCTACTAGAAAATGGACATTTTGTTAATATTACAACCAATGGAACGTTAACGAGACAGCTTATTGTCCTACTCAAAGAAACTGAAGGATATCATGCTAGATTACATATATCTTTCTCATGGCATTATACGGAATTGACAAAATTTAATCTTACAGATCAATTTTTCGACAATATAAAGAAATCAAAGGAATCTGGTTGCTCGATACTATTACAAATAAATTTAGTTGATGAGTATCTGCCATATTGGGAAGAAATTAAAAGATCGGCATTACAACATTTTGACACATTTCCGCAAGTTGCACTTACAAGAAAAGAAGGTCGCACATATCAAATCTATTCTGATCTAACATGGGATGAATACTGCAATAAAGGTAATGAAATGGATTCCCCTCTTTTTCAGTTTACAACACGATTCTTTATGAAGAAGAGAAAGGAATATTGCTATGCTGGTTTATGGTCGGGTAAACTTAACTTGTGTACAGGAGAACTATCTGGATGCTATGGTCGTGGTATACGTCAAAATATATTTGAGGATTTGACAAAACCTATTCGGTGGATGCCTTTAGGCAGGCATTGTCCTTTTAAATATTGTTTTAATGCCTCGCATTTTTTATCTCAGGGTATTATACCAGAATTGGAACCGTTGCCATCTTATGCTCAACTTAGGAATAGAGAGGAAGCACAGTGGTATTGCAAGGAAATGCTTGAATTCCTTGATGCAAAATTTACGGATTCCAACCAGCAACTGGGACTATTGGATAAAATAAGATATGAGATGATTTATTATCATGAAAGATGGTGCCACCTCCTTGAGAGAATAAAGAAGAATGAGAATAACAGAAGTTGAAGAACGAATTAGATGGGAGCTAAGAGAAATTGTAACCTCTGACTATATCTTACTAGATTTGCCTTTTTTTCCTAATGTGGGCGACATTATGATATGGAAGTCAACATTAGATTTGTTGCAGGAATTACCATATAAATGTCTCTATTCTGCTGCCATTCAGAACTATCTGAAGCCCGTTATAACTCAGGATATACTAATAATATTCATGGGTGGTGGTAATTTTGGTGATTTATGGATACGACATCAGTTGTTCCGAGAAAAAGTTCTGGCTGACTTCCCAAATAACCAAATTATCCAATTACCACAAAGCGTGTGCTTTAATGATAATGATTTCTTAAAAAAGGATATTGACATCTTTGCAAGTCATAAAGGCCGCGTGACATTATACGCTAGGGAAAGACAATCGTTTGATTTCTTAAAATGTAACTATCAAAATGCAGATGTACGTCTTATGCCAGATATTGCTTTTGCATTTAAAGTGGGTAGAATAAGGAGATTAGAATCAAGTGGCTCTTTGTTCGTTCGGCGAAATGACTCAGAGAAAATCGCTTATAAGAACATTCCAAAAGATGTTGATGAAGAAGATTGGCCAACACTTCAAAAACGCCCATTGTTGATAAAAATAGCTAATGCAATCTTAAAGATCCCGATTTGTTTTCATTCAAAGAAAATGGAAGTATTAGCATATGGGCTTTATGGTTCTTTTTATTCTTTTGTAATAAAGGATTATATATTGAAGAAAGGAATTGCTTTTTTACTGCCGTATGCAACGATTTATTCATCTAGGTTCCATGCAGGTCTACTTGCTGTACTATTAGGAAAGAAAGTTTTCTTTTTTGATAATTCATATGGTAAAATAAAAGGCTTGTATAATGAATGGATGAAAGATATTGATAATGTAACTCTGATATGAAGGTTTCAATAATAGTCCCTGTATTTAATGTTGAATTATACATAAAGCGATGTATACTTTCTGTTATGAATCAGAAATATACAGAAATAGAATGTATATTAGTAGATGATTGTGGAACTGATAGAAGTATGGATGTTGCAAATGAGTTGATTGCAAACTATGAGGGATCAGTTTATTTTAAAGTAATGCATCATCAGAATAATAGAGGTCTTTCAGCAGCTAGAAATACTGGAATAAAGGAAGCTACAGGCGAATACTTGTTCTTTTTAGATAGTGATGATGAATTGACACCGAACTGCATTCAATCGTTAATTGGAATCTCTGCATTATCCGATAATATTGATATTATTTGTGGGACAACAGATTCAAAGCCATATAACAAAGGATATGATATTTGTCAATTTTACCAGACACCAATACTAACAGGCAATGAAGAAATAAGAAAAGCATCGTTTGCAAAATGGAAAGCAATTCCGATATCTGCTTGGAATAAATTGATTAGAAGTGAATTCTTAAGAAACGAATTGTTGTATTTTAAGGAAGGGATGTTGTATGAAGACCATCTGTGGTGGTTCCAATGTGCCAGAAAAGCTCAGAAAGTTGCCTTTTCAAAAGATGTTACTTACGTTCATTACACCACTCCGAACTCTATTATGTCTACAGCCAATAATGAGAAAATATCTAAAAATTTTCTCATATTATTGGATGATGTTTTATCTGCTATAGATGAACCCTATATGAAGTCACAATTGTGTAAGTATTCTGGACTTATGCTGAGAGGATACACTTCCGATCCAAAATATGAGGTGTTTTGTAGAAAATTCAGTACAATGCTAAATGAAAAGGGATGTCTTTTTTTGGCTTTTGCATTAACGCAGTATAATTGGATAAGTAAGACATGGCTATGTGAATACTATAAAATATTTATGAAAAAAGCATTAAGGATCGTACAGTTGTCTAGTAAGTGAAAAAATGAATTAAGATAAGAGAGTTATTTCAAACGGATTTTGTAAAATTCAAATTTAGGCATTCTTTTCTTACGAGATGTATCTATAGCGAGATGTATAAGCAGCCAATTTTGACGTATTGCAAGAAAAGTTAAGATGATATACCTTT
>AUXO011920659.1_pt1 | contig 20426 bp, 23 predicted proteins | sample 768731 | NCBI WGS metagenome assembly AUXO01 (sample SAMN02715735, study PRJNA202380) | gut metagenome | biome: sheep rumen | host: Ovis aries | place: New Zealand: Palmerston North
CATTTGGATCCTGAGATTGCAGCTATTAGATCAATAACAGAAGTAGCCCAGAGCAGAGCCACACAAATTCATGGAACCCGTGAAGATACAACCAGAGCAAATTTACTTAGAGAAACCGGTTATGACAGGATGAAAAGAATCAACAGACATTGGTTTAGAGAATCTGAAGAAAATATTGATTTAAATGATATGGTTGATTACTCCCAAAATACGTTTAAGGAAAACATTGAAAAAACAATGGACATGTTAGAAATTTCAGGAGTTAAAGATGCATATTACGTTGATTTGACAAGATCAGCCAATATTCCTGTTGTTAGAGCCATCATACCAGGAATGGAAGTTTATAGTGTTGACCCATCCAGAGTAGGAAAAAGGTTAATTCCAAAGAAATACATCATCAATTAAGCTTAGGAGAACTATATATGAAACAAGCAATTGTAATGAGAACTGATTTAAAAATGGGTAAAGGTAAAATTGCTGCTCAGGCTTGCCATGCATGTCTTGAAAGTTATAAAAAAACAGATAAAAAAACCATTAGGGAATGGGAATCAATAGGACAAAAAAAGGTTGTTTTAAAAATCTCATCAGAACAGGAGTTAATGGAATTATATTTCATAATTAAGGAAAGTGGTTTACCTTGTTCATTGATAACGGATGCAGGCCATACCCAGATTGAACCAGGCACAAAAACCTGTTTATCTGTTGGACCAGGCCCTGATGAAGAAATAGACAAATTGACAGGACATTTAAAATTATTATAGGTTTTTGAAATGGTTACCGTAGTGAAAATTGGGGGCAGTTTATTCCCCGAATATACTGAAGAGTTATGCAATCAACTGACTAAAAGTAATGAGAAAACCGTGTTAATTAATGGTGGAGGTTCATTAGCTAATAATATACGAGAATTTAACAAAATAAAACATTTTTCTGATGACGTGAATCACTGGAATGCCATTAAATGTATGGATATTATTGGAAATTTTATTGCCGACAAAAATGATGATATAATCGCAATAACCTCTTTTGATGAGATTGAAAAGGTACATAACCTTAATAAAACACCATTACTACTTACTTATGAATTATTGAAAAAAGAGGATCCCCTTAAACATAGTTGGGAAGTTACCAGTGATTCAATAGCATGTTGGATTGCAAATAAATTAAATGCCAAACTATTAATATTAACAAATGTAGATGGTATATATAGAGGTAACATTTCTTCAAATAATAAAAAACTAATAAAAAACATAAAAGCAAAAGATCTATTATTTTTTAAAGAAACTTGTATTGATAAATGTTTACCAAAATTACTAATTAAATATCATTTAGACTGTTTTGTAATTAATGGGAAATACCCTGCTAGGGTTATGGCTCATTTAAACAGCAATAATAATATTAACAATTTTTATACATATATAGGAGGAGAATAGCATGGCAGATAAAATGACTTGTACTTCATGTAAACAAGAAATTTCACCAATCGATGAATATGTGAAATTCCACTGTCCTGAATGTGATGCAGATATTTACAGATGTCCTAAATGCAGAACTTTTGGACACGAATACACATGTGAATGTGGTTTCAAAGGACCATAGATTTATTTTACCGATAAAACAAAAGGAGATTTGATTATGGGAGAAGTAGCCGTAACATTAAAAGTAATGCCTGAAAGTCCTGAAGTAGACTTAGAAGCATTAAAAGCATCAATTAAAGATGTAGTTGATGAAAAAGAATTCGAAAGAATTGAAGAAGAACCTATTGGTTTTGGTTTAGTTGCATTAATAGTTACCGTTGTAGTAGACGATGGTGAAGGTGGAAGTGAAGCTGCCGAAAAAGCTATTGCAGATTTAAGTGATGTGGCAACTGTTGAAGTTACCCACATGACAAGATTAATGTAAATATTTGAATATTTACTTACAACATTTTCTTTTTTTATTGATTTATCCGAGTTTTAGAAATTATGACAAAACATAAGTAATACTTTTTTTATAATAATTATTAAAAATTATGTTGGATTATATAATAGCAATTATTTTAGGAATTTTAATGGGAGTAGTATCTGGAATCACCCCAGGATTACATGTAAATACAATCGGAATAATACTCTTTTCAATATCTGACGAACTATTAACGTATACTAACGATTTAACTTTCTGCACTTTTCTTGTAAGCATGTCAATATGTCATGCTATGATAGAGTTCATTCCTTCACTGCTTCTGGGAATTCCAGAAGAAGATAGTATTTTAACCATACAACCAGGACATAACCTGTTATTACAGGGAAAAGGAAAAAAAGCAATCAGATTAATAAGTTTAGGAGGCTATTTTTCAATAATATTTTTAATACTGCTTATGCCATTAATAATGTTACTGTTACCCCTTATTTACAATATGCTCAAAAATCACATAGGAATTATTCTATTAATTACAATGATTATCATGATGTTCTTCTTTAATAAAAAAGAAAAAAGATTGAAAAACATACTGATACTATTAACCTCAGGAATATTAGGTATTTTTGTATTAAAAAGTAATTTTGGAAATAATTTGGCTTTAATGATAATGTTATCAGGATTATTTAGTGTAAGTAATTTATTGTATTCAATAAATTCAAAATCCAAAATTCCGCCACAAAACAAAAACAAGAACATCATCATAAACAGTGAATTTAAAAAATCGGCAATTGCTGGAAGCATATCCGGATGTGTTTTAGGATTATTGCCGGGGTTAGGACCTGCACAAGGAAGCATAATTGCACAAAGCATAACATTAAATAAAAATATCAACTCAGAGGAATTTCTAATAACAAACAGTGGAGTCAATATCTCGGACACATTGTTTTCCTTAATATCCATATATTTAATAAACAATCCCCGAAGTGCAATTAGCGTATATATCGGAAACATTATGCCCAACATAAGCATTGAAGAGGTAATATTTTTCATTCTTGTTACATTAACTAGTGTTTCAATTGCAACTGTTATTTCCATAAAAATAGGTGATCACATGATTGACAACATGATAAAAATAGATTATAATAAACTAAATTATATTATAATCGCATCATTAACTCTGATAATTATTTTATTTACATTTTTTACAAATGATTCTTTGTATTATGCATTACTTTGTTACATGACCAGTATCTCATTGGGTCTTATTGTAAATTCATTGAACCTGAATAAAAGTAGTTTGATGGGTGTTTTGATTGTACCATCAATAATAACTTATCTTGGATTGATGTAATCATATTATGATTATATCATCACATAATTCCTTCAAATACTCCATATATACTGACGTATCATTATCAGGAAATGTATCTATGATACCAATATCAAACTTTTCATCAAGAACGTCCTGTAAGTTAAGTAAATTCTCATTTAAAATTTCGTAGGCGTTTTCATTGATTTGGTTGATTTCCAGATTGATTTTCAGGGATTCAACTGCTTCATCGTAAATATCGTTGAACACAACTTTCTTGGCATTCTTCATCAAGGCATAAATGCCTAATGTTCCCGGACCGCACATTGCATCCAGTACTGTTGGATTATCATATTTGTCCAGAACTTCGGACAATTGTTGAATTTTCGGAGATTTTTCCTTAGGATATTCTATATGAACTTTGGATTGATTTTTATAAATCAATATTGGACCCAAATCAGTATATTGGATATCGCAACGTATATCACAACCACCCAAAAGTTCATAGTTGGTGACTGATTCATTTTCGTTAAGTTTACCTATGGTAATTTTTGTATCTCCTTTGATTATGGCCTTTATCTCTGGCACTTCTTCAATTATTTTAATGGCTGTTTCATTGTCACAAAATGTCGTGATAATTACCAATGATTTTTCCGAAAGATATGGCAACTTGTCCAAAAAAATTGCCGGTGTAATCAACGGAACGCCAACATGCCTTATTGATGCAGATGGAGATATCTGATTTTCATCAATCATAACCTTTAATACATGTGCCATCACTATATCCATGTGTCGTTTTCCACAGGTTTCACACTTAAGATAATTCTTATTAATTTTTGAAAGTTTAATCTGTCTTTTTAGTGGAATTGCTTTTTTTAGTTTTTTAGTAGAACAATCCGGACAAGGATGGTACAACTCTTCTATATCCTTCAAAACATATTTTTTTTCTTGGATACAATTTGTTTTACATTGACACTTCATGGATTAATATATGGTTTTCAAAATAATTATTTTTAATATGTAATACTTATTATAATATAAAGTAATAATATGTATTAGAAAAATATTATGATAAAACAGAACAACTTGCCAGTATATAAAAGTAAAACTACAGGAAGAATGTCCAAAAAGGAAGAAAAGGAATATCAAAAAATAAAAGAAAAACTAATACAACTAAAGGTAAACGACAAAACACCGAACATCCAAACAAATGAGATTAAAAATCTGATTACAACAAAATCAACCAATTCAAAAAAAATCATAGACAAACTAACAAATGACCTTAAGGGATACGGAAAAATTAACCCGCTTTTAAAAGATGACAATCTAGAAGAAATAATGATAATAGGAAAAAATAAGCCAGTATACGTATATCATAGAAATCAAGGCATGATGATTACTGAAATAAGCCTTTCAGAACCTGAAATCAGACAGATAATAAATAAAATAGCAAATTACGTTCAAAGAAAAATAGATACTGAAACACCGATACTTGATGCAAGATTACCTAATGGAAGTAGAGTAAACGCAACCATACCACCCGTAACAGCAGATGGATCAACATTAACAATTAGAAAATTTCAAAAAGAACAATTAACAATCCTGAATCTGATTGAATCAAATACTATTAGTTCTCATTTAGCTTCATTTTTATGGATAAATATTGACGGTTATGATATCAGGCCATCCAACATACTCATATCTGGAGGAACCAGTTCTGGAAAAACCACGACATTAAACACGTTAACTTCATTCATACCACCGAATGAAAGAATAATTACCATTGAAGATACTTTAGAATTACAAATACCCCATGAACATGTTATAAGAACTGAAACCCGACCACCCAATATAGAAGGAAAGGGTGAAATAAACATGGACATACTGTTAAAAAATTCACTTCGACAACGACCCGACAGAATCATAGTTGGAGAAGTACGATCCAAAGAGGCAATCACATTGTTTGGTGCCTTGAATACAGGTCATTCCGGTATGGGAACACTACATGCAAATTCCAGTCAGGAAACTATTTCAAGACTAACCAATCCCCCAATGAACGTTCCCACAATAATGATTAATTCAATTGATATCATATTAATGCAAAATAGAATATATCATCCTGAAAAAGGGATAATTCGAAGAATAACAGAAGTATCTGAAGTGGTAGGAATGGAAATGGGAAAAATTCAGCTTAACAAGATATATCAGTACGATTATTCACTGGACAGATTAGAATATACTGCAATTAATTCAAAAGCATTAAACAATATTGCGTCAATGAAAGGAATGACAATGAAAGAAATCACAAAAGAAATTGAAAGACGAGAGAAATACCTGCTAGAAAATATGAAAAATAAAGAAAACACGGCCGACACAACAAAGCTGATAAACGACTATCATAATCAGAACCAATAATATAAAAAAAATGTTTAAAAAAATCTTAATTAAAATAGGGACCATAACCCTAATGACTTTTAAAAGAGTACTGTCTAAAAATTATCAAAATAAAGATAAAGAAAAAATCGAAGATGAAATAATAGATGAAATTCTGGAACTAAAGAAAAATAGGAAAAAGAGTATCAACAGACAAGTACTCACTTTACCACTTATTTGCATATTCTTCTTAATACTTACACGAAATTTAGGAATGACACTTAAAATTGTTATGATAATCTTTTTGATAGCATTATTCAAAGATTCACTTCCAAAAATGAAGGAAAAAAGAAGAAAAAAAGAGATATCACGTGAATTTCCATTTGCACTGATGCAGATTTCAACACAGCTAAAGGCAGGTATTGGATTGTATGATTCAATTAAAAGCATTACAAACAGTAATTATGGAGAATTATCCAGAGAATTTCAAATTACATTAAATGAAATACAATATGAATCAAACTATGTAAAAGCATTTGAGAACCTATCCAAACGTTGCAAATTAGAAAGTATTGATAAATTTTCAAGTCAAGTAATCAGAACCCTGAACAATGGAGGTAACCTTGCTGACACATTAAAAGCTCTGGCAAGGGAAAATTCGTATAATTCCAGAATAAAATACAGAGAATATTCTGAAAAATTAAATGCAATAATGCTTTTGTATATGTTTATTGGCATTATCATTCCAGTATTATTATTTATTCTAATAATAGCTGTAACGACTCTAATGGATTCAGTAATAAAATCAGAAATGTTAATAATATTATATTTATTCTTTTTTCCAATGATTTTGGTTTTTATCATTATAATAATCAGAGAATTGGAACCTGACATTGGTTAAATAATATTTATTAATTGAAAAAATTAAAATTATAGTATAAAACAATGAAGGAAGAAAAAATTGACAAAAAAATATGAAGATTATGTTAAGAAATTAAATCATACACGACGGATTACCAGTCAATTTCTAATTGTGGAAAAAACTATTAAAAAAACTAAGACAAACAAACCCTATTTGGAATTGGTTTTACAGGATAAAACTGGACAAATTATTGGTCGTATGTTCAACAAAAAAACCCGTAACATATTTGACAAAATAGAAGAAGGTAACATTTACAACATCAACGGAAAAGTCCAGGAGTTTCCTGTAGATACAAACAATTACAATATACTGATAGACAATATTATTTTGGCTAAAAATTACGATGAAAAAGAGTTTATAATTCAGATAGAAAATCAGGACAGCCACATTGAATATTTAATCAATACAATTAAAGAGATTGAGGATAAAGATCTGAAAAACATATTAATATCCTTATTTGAAGATGAATTATTCTTTGAAAAGTTTATTTCAGCTCCTGCTGCAAAGAAACATCATCATAATTATAAAGGAGGATTGCTAGTTCATACAAACGAAGTAGTAGAAATATGTAAAACCATTTCAACAATTTATGAGGATATTGATAGCGATTTATTAATTACCGGAGCTATTCTCCACGATATTGGAAAAATTGAAACCTACGATTATCAGACAGAACAAATTAATATAAATAACAAAGGAATTCTTTTAGATCATATTTTTATAGGTGCATGTATTGTAAAAGAAAAAATAAACTCGTTAAACATCTCTGAAAAAAGAAAAAACGACATATTACATTTAATTTTAAGTCATCATGGAGATGTTGAACTTGGTTGGGGTTCTTCTGTTAGTCCTAAACTTCCTGAAGCAATAGCACTCCACCAAGCCGATGATATGAGTGCTAAAATATCAAAATCATTGAAATTTAATTAAGAAAAAAATCAATAAATTTATTATCTAAAAACATGAAATATTTATTTAGTAATCTAATAAATTTTAAAAATATTAAAAATATTATTTAATAAATTTAATTTCTTTTAAAATTTAATTAACAAAGGTGTAATTATGGAGAAAATTAAAATTGCAGTTGTCGGAATAGGTAACTGTGCAAGTTCATTAATCCAAGGAATATATTACTATGCAGATAAAAATGAAGCTGATGTTGATGGATTAATGCATTGGTCTATTGAAGGATACAAACCTTCAGATATTGAAGTAGTAGCAGCCATTGATATTGATAAAAGAAAAGTTGGAAAAGACGTTAGTGAAGCTATTTATGCAAAACCAAATTGTACAACTATTTTCTATCCAGATATGAAAGAAATGGGCGTCAAAGTATCCATGGGAAAAGTTCTTGATGGAGTAGCACCACACATGAGTGAATTCAAAGAAGATTTAACTTTTGTAGTATCAGATGAAGCTGAAAAAAGCAAAGAAGAAATTGTTGAATTGTTAAAAGAAAGTGGTGCAGAAATTCTTGTGAATTATTTGCCTGTAGGATCAGAAAAAGCTGGAAAATTCTATGCTGATTGTGCTTTAGATGCTGGAATCGCTTTTGTAAACTGTGTTCCTATATTCATAGTAAGTGACCCAGAATATGAAGCTAAATTTAAAGAAGCAGGATTACCTTGTGTTGGTGACGATATTAAAGCACAAATAGGAGCAACAATAACTCACAGAACATTAGCCAGCTTATTCAGAGACAGAGGAGTTAGATTAGACAGAACTTATCAATTAAATACTGGTGGTAATACTGACTTCCTGAATATGCTAAACAGAGACAGATTAGCATCAAAAAGAGAATCCAAAACAGAAGCTGTACAATCAGTACTGGCACATAGACTGGATGAAGACGACATACACATCGGACCAAGTGACTACGTGGCCTGGCAAAAAGACAATAAACTTTGTTTCTTAAGAATGGAAGGTAGAACCTTCGGTGATGTTCCAATGAACATCGAATTAAGATTAAGTGTAGAAGACAGTCCAAACAGTGCTGGATGTGTGATTGATGCAATAAGATGTTGTAAGGTAGCATTAAACAGAAACATTAGTGGAGCTTTAACATCCATATCTTCATACACCATGAAACATCCACCAATACAATATCCAGATGATATTGCTCACGATAAAGTGGATGAATTTATAGAAGGAAAATTAGAAAGATAATGATTCATTATTTTTCTTATCTATTTTTTTACAATAATAAAAAAAAGCTATTTTTTAAAAAAAAAAGAAATTATCTATTTTTTTATAACCTCTTTATGTTCATTATTTGGAATTATTTGCATTTTACTATCTTCATATACAATGTCCAATTCTTTAGCATCCATTACATAATGTAAACATATTGCCAGTGCCGCTACTTCAGAATGAGGTTGATTAGTTACACTTAAATTCCAATCAGCTAATTCATAAACCTCTGTAGGAACCCTGGAACCTCCAACAATAATTAATTTATCTTTACCGTTGTCACGTATTTTTGGAATGACATCTTCAACGTGTTTTCCATACATGGTTAAATGAATGATTTCATAACCGTTTCTTTTATGTTCTTTAATTACCGGCAAATACTTTTCATTATATTCAACTTGGAAATTTCCTCCCCAATTTTCAACAACACGTTCCACAGATTCTATAATGTGCTTGTCTCTTTCACCACTTAAAATAACTTTATCTGCACCAAATGCCCTTGCAGTTAAACATACGTGTGTTGTTATTCTTGTATCTCTTCCGAGTCTATGATCCAATCTCAATACTGTTATCATTATTATACTTCCCCTTAAATTAAAAAATTAAAAGCTATTAATAAAACAATTAAGGATACTGTTCTTGCTATTTCATTAGAAGCACCCATGATATCTCCAGTTACGCACCCAAATTTATTATCTGCAACGTGTGCAAGATATAATCCAGTACATACACTGGCAATTATTGCACATACTCCTGGTAAACCCAATATCAAATATCCTATTAATGAATTTATTATTACTAATATTAATAAAATTTTTGTATTAATTCCTGATTTTATCAATCGTCCTATTCCCCGGGTATCATCCTTCCCTATTACCATTGATGTTATCATACTAAATTTTGAACATAGTTCCATCAGCAAAACAGTTTTAATAAAGAATTGGGACGGAACTGACATTAATGCCACCAAGGTTATACTAGCAACTACAAAAAATGTAGCAATACCTCCGGTTCCCACCATGGAATCTCTCATTACAGATAATCGTTTTTCAGGGTCACCATGAACCATTAATCCATCACCCATATCCATAACACCATCAACATGGTTAAATCCTGTAAACCATACAATAAAACCATATACCAATGCGGCACTAAGCATAGTGTTTAAACCAAATACGTAACTAGACAGATACGCTAGAATTGCTCCTAATGCCCCTATAAACAAACCAACATATGGCCATATCACCACACTACTGGCCATCTCTTCAATAGTTACCATACGATTTACCGGTATTCTTGTAGAAAATGAAAGAATACCCAACAAACCATTTATTGATGGTCGAACTATTGTTTTTGATTCGTTTTCATTATTTTCCGGATTTTCCATCATATCACCATATAAAATTAATTTTTATTATAAGATATTTTTTCAAAAGATTTCAGCAATGCTTCTTCAAGTAATTCTTTAACCTCATAAAACAACGAAATGTCAAAAGCTATCAACTTTTCTGACTTTCCTCTGCATGCCACATAAATCATGTTGTAGTAATTACCTAGTTTATTTGATAATTCATCCTTGTTAATTGCATCAACCTGCCATGATACTGTGGAAATTGTTTCGATTGCAGTACGATAAATATTCAACAGAGTTATATTGTCCAATTCAACATCAAGCAAAATCGTTACATTGGTGAAAAATTTATTTTCAAAATATTCGACAGTAGTGATTACACTGATTCCATCTTTTTCTACTAAAATTCTCTCCAAACATTCATTATTATAATAATGATTATCAAATTCGGTTATATATTGAAAATCAAAATAATCCCTATTTGCAAGCACATAAAATGGACTTTGACTTTGTATTAAAATACCGTTATCCTTTTTAGAAATAGTTACTCCATCCATGTTTACTTCCAAGTATACTACCTCCATTTTTGAATATTATTGTATGAATTGATAAATAAATAATAATTGAAGTTTTTTTAGTTAAATAAACTAAAATTGAATTATAAAAGCATTTGTACTTTCTTATATTCTAATAATATTATATAAAAAGATTTTTATATAATTATTTCCTAAAAATATCTAAAAAGGATGAAAAAAGAATTATAAAATTTAAAAAACATATTAATATACAATAAATATTTGGATGAATTAAAATGGTTGTAGTTATAGACCCACAAGTTTCAGGATTAGCAGGAAATATGTTTATAGGAGCTTTTATTGATTTGGGTGCAGACAAAGAAAAAATCAAAGATGTCATTACAAACTATGCAAAAGAATTTGGAGATATTCAAGTAGATATCAACAAAAAATCCAAATCAGGTGTCATGACAACATTTGCTGATATTCAAACACATGACAATTCTGCAAGACATTTTCCGGACATAATGAATAAACTGGATGAAATAACAAAAGAAAAATATTCTGAAGACAACACAGTCATAAAAAGTGTTGAATTAGCAAAAAAAATATTCAAAACACTGGCTGATGCTGAATCGGAAGTTCATGGAAAGAACTTAGAAGAATTACATTTCCATGAGGTGGGATGTGCAGATGCAGTTGCTGATATAGTAGGTGCTTCATATGCATATCATTTATTAAACTTTGATGATGAGAAAGTATATTCTCTGCCAGTTGCTACAGGATCAGGATGTGTAAATACACTACATGGAATACTGCCTGTTCCCGCACCTGCTGTGCTAAATATTCTGAAAAACATTCCCACAATAGGTGGAGAAGTGGATACAGAATTAGCAACACCAACGGGCAGTGCTATTTTAGTTAATATTACTGATGAATACACATCTTCAATGCCACTGCTTAAAAATAAAACAATAGGTTATGGATCAGGTAAAAAAGATCTGAAAATATTGAACGCACTTAGAATCATAAAAGCTGATGATGATTCTAAAGAAAATGTCATAACAGTACTTGAAACAAATATTGATACCTTGAGTGGAGAAATATTGGGTGGATTATATGATACGCTGCTTAATGAAGGTGCCCGAGACGTTTGTATTACACCGACAATTATGAAAAAAAATCGTCCGGGACATATTGTTAAGGTCATTACCCGTCCGGAAAATGCAGAACATTTAGTGAATGTACTTATGGAAGAGACCGGTACATTAGGAGTTAGAATGTTACCACATGTCCACAGGGGTGTGGCAATCAGGGAAAATATTATCCACAATATCAAAATAAAGGACAATGATGAAAAAATTCGATTTAAAATCGGAGAAATAAACGGAAAAGTCATCAAGTGCAGTCCGGAATATGATGATTTGAAAATTTTATCCGATAAAACTGGTATTCCCGTCAAAGATTTGAAAGATTACATTGAACAAGATTATAAAATGAATATGAGAAGTGAAGATGATGAGTAAACCCAAAGGAATAAGTGTTTTGTCCGGAGGATTGGATTGTACTGTTGCAACGAGCATATATGCACAAGAATATGATTTAACCGCATTGACATTTAATTATGGACAACGAAGTTTTGATCAGGAAGTTAAACATTCAAAGATAATATGTGAAAAACTTGGCATGAAACACGTCATAATCGACCTGCCCTGGCTAAAAAAAATCAGTAATTCCAGCTTAACAACAGATAATGAAATTCCACAAATTGAAGAAAATGAATTGGACAACTACGATGTTGCTATAAAAAGTGCAAAATCAGTATGGGTTCCCGCCAGAAACACCGTTTTTTGCAGCATCGCCTTGGCATATGCAGAAAGTATCGGTGCAGAAATAATAATCGTTGGGTGGGATTATGAAGAAGCCAAGACTTTCCCTGACAATTCAAAAGAATACTTAAATGCATTTAATGAAACAATCAAATATGGATCATTCGATAATATTGAAATTAAAGCCCCACTTATTGATATGGATAAGATAGGTATAGTAAAAAAAGGTAAGGAAGTTAATGCTCCTATGGATTTATCATATTCCTGTTACAGCGGTACTGACAAACATTGTGGCGTTTGTGAATCATGTAAAAGAAGAAAAAGAGCATTCATAAATGCAAATATAAACGATGACACAACTTACTTAAAATGAGGTTTTTTTATGCAGGACATTGACTATGATGTAAAACACTACAAAAAAACTATAACAACAGAAGAATTCTTTGAAAGATTTTATAATTTTGATTTGGTTCAGGGTTATTGTAAGGAATGTCCCCGCTACAACACCAATTATTCCTGTTCACCGGTTGAAATAGATATTGAAAAATTTGTAAAGGAATATGATTTTATAGACATCCATGTTACCCAGTTGTTCTTTGATGCAGAATATTATGAGAAGGATTACACTCCAGATGAACTAAAGGAATTCCTATATAATACGTTCTTTAAAGAGAAAAAGAAAGTAGTTGATAAAGTATTGGGTTATGAAAAAAAATATCCTAAAGCACAAAGTTTGACCGGCCCATGCAATCATTGTGCAGAAAACTGCAAAGAATTGTATTCCGAATGTAAACATCCTGAAATAAGACGTTATTCTCTAGCTTCCATTGGAATGGACAGTAGAAAAATATTAAAAGATCTCTTTAACATTGAGTTGTTGTTAATTAATGGGGTGTTACCTAAATATTTAAACAATGTAACTTCCATATTATATAAGAAAAAATAATAAAAAAAAGAATGGTTATTCGATAACCATTAAAACATCATCTTTTTCAACTGTATCTCCTTCTGAGATGAAAATTTCTGATACTTTACCAGATTTATCCGCTTTTACATCGTTTTCCATTTTCATAGCTTCTAAAACTGCAACAGTATCTCCTTCGTTTACGCTGTCTCCAACTTTTACCTTAAGTTTAACTATCATTCCCTGCATAGCTGAAGTTAGAGCTCCTTCTACTGATGGTTTAACTTGTTGAGATGATGGTTCCATTTCCATGTAACCTGTTGGTAAAATTTTTACGCTGAATACTTCACCATCCACTTCCACATCATATGCGGTTGGTATTTTTGAAGCGGTATATTCAACTTTAGGTTCTGGAATTTCTTCTGCAACTGCTTCTCCTTTTAAGAATTTTTCTGCAACTGTTGGATACATTGCATATGTAAGAACATCTTCTTCTTTTTTAAGCAAATTCATTTCTTCTAATTTAGCTCTGGCTGCATCTAATTCAGGTTCTAATAAATCTGCAGGTCTACATGTAATTGGTTCTTCATCACCGATTGCTTCTTTGTATAATTCCTGATTTATTTCAGAAGGTGCTCTACCATAATATCCTTTAAGGTATTCTTTAACTTCTTTTGTTATGTTTTTATACCTTTCACCCATTAACACATTCATTACTGATTGAACACCCACAATTTGACTAGTAGGAGTTACAAGTGGAGGATATCCTAAATCTTTTCTTACTTTTGGTATTTCTGCAAGCACGTCATCATATTTATCAATTGCATCTTGTTGTTTTAATTGTGATACAAGGTTAGATAACATTCCACCAGGCACTTGGTATATTAATACATCAGTATCTACTGTTGATGCTAATGGATCAAAGAGTGCATGATATTTTTCATTTAAATCAGCAAAATATTCTTTGATTTTTGATAGCAGTTTTAAGTCAATTCCCGTTTCATATTGTGTTGATTCTAAAGCTGCTACAACACTTTCTGTAGGTGGTTGAGATGTTCCACCGGAAAATGGAGATATTGCTGTGTCTAACATGTCAACACCAGCATTGACTGCTGCTTGATAACTCATCAAAGTCATTCCACTTGTACAGTGACTGTGTAAATTTACTGGTAAACCTATTTCATCTTTTAATGCTGATACTAAGTCTGTTGCAACTTGTGGAGATATTAATCCAGCCATATCTTTGATTGTTATGGCATCACATTCCATAGCAGCCAATTCTTTTGCAAAATCAACATATTTCTCTATTGTATGTACAGGACTAATAGTGTAACTTATTGTACCTAAAACATAAGCCCCTTGTTGTTTTGCTGTTTTAATAGACATTTCCATGTTTCTTGGATCATTTAATGCATCAAAGATTCTGAATACATCCACACCATTTTCATATGATTTCTCTACAAAGGATTTTACAAAATCATCCGCATAATGTTTATAACCTACTAAGTTTTGTCCTCTTAATAACATTTGAAGTGGTGTTTTTGTAACGTGATCTTTGAAAGTTCTTAACCGTTCCCATGGATCTTCATTTAAAAAACGTATACATGAATCAAAAGTTGCTCCACCCCATGCTTCTAGAGAAAAGTATCCTACTTTATCCATATCCTCTATAATAGGAACCATGTCTTCAGTTCTTAATCTAGTAGCAATTAATGATTGGTGAGCATCACGTAATGCAGTTTCAATAATTTTTACTTTTGCCATTATGACACCTACTTTGTTTGATTAATTAATTGTAATAATATCTAACATATTTTTTATGAAAATATTAAATAATGATTATTATTATTTATAAAAAATGATTTTTCATACTATTATATTATGTTAGTAAGTTATGTTTAATTTAATATACATATTTTACTATTTTATCTTAAATCAAATTGAGAAAAAAAATATGTTTAATATAAATGATATAAAATTAGTTAAATTAAAAATAGAAAAAATAATTTGAAGATAATATATTAGAATACTAATAATTATCTATTTTAATCTTTTACCTGTTACAGGCTTTTTGTTTTGCCAACTGTAGCTTCTTAATCTTTTTGATCTTCCAAATCCACATGAAGCACAGTATTTTTTATTTGGATTGTAAGCGTTTCTTCCACATCTTCTACATCTGATGTGATTTTTCTTATTACGTTTACCAAATGATGGTGTTCCTTTCATTATATAACCTCCAGTAATGTGTAAAAAAAATGAATAAATATAAAACCTTAAAAAAGGTAAAAACTAGAGAATAGAATCATATTCTATTCAAAACAGATACACGATCGATATATCTTTTTTTATACCTTAATCAATAAATAACAATCAGGTATTACTTTCTAATAAGGACGATTAATATTAATAGTTAAACTACTAAGTTGTCCTTTAAATAATTATCCTGGTGATATGTATACTATGTTATCTCCACGAACTAAAACAACGCCTAATCTACGGGTAGATTCACCATTTTCTAGTTCTTCAGCATCGTTAAGCACTAAATTCATGTGCATGTCAAAACTTTGTAAAGCTCCTCTAAATTCTTTTCCACCTTTAAGTTTGATGAGAACTTGAGAGTTTAAAGCTTTTCCTAATGCATCTAATGGTCTAGATGTATTGTTATTATTTTTTTGATCGTTCACTATTAATCACCTTATCAATAATATATACTTCTATATGTTTAAATTTATATTTAAATGTATCTAAAAACTATTAATAAATAATTATTATTAGATTTATATTTTAATTTAATAAGTAATAAAAGTTGTTATCACAATTATTTGTTAATAAATCTAAAAAATAAACTTCATCTTTCAGTATTCATGAAAAATAACTACAATAAAAAATAAATTAAGAAACAAAGAAAAATACATTAATTTATTAGCATAACAAAGTTACTCATCAATCTAATTGATAATCCTTATTTTTGAAAATGATTCTAAAAAACCTTAAAAAACGATACTGATAAAATATTTAAATTAAAATCTAAAAATAAAGAAATAAAAAGAAAAATAATCCAAAACAACCTTATTAAAAAAAATAATTAAACGAGGATAACCAAATTGAAAATAAAAAAACGATTTTATTTAAAAAATAAAAAAATCAAAGAAGTTAAAAAAGAATTAGGAAATTATGAAAACATCATTCCTAAAAAATCCCAAGTAGAACTAGTTAAAATTGAGGATTACCCTGATATTTTATTAATAGATGGAAAACCATTATTGATGCAAATTGATGGAAAAACCATACCAACATTACATTCCATGATTAACACGGAAATAACAGAAAAGTATGCTACAGTGGATATGGGTGCAATAAATTTTGTTATTAAAGGCGCCGACATAATGTCTCCGGGAATTGTTGATGCCGATGACAGTATTCAACCTGGCGAAACCATTGTCATCATTGAAGAAACACATCATAAACCACTAGCCATAGGTACAAGTTTAATTAGTGGAAAGGAAATGGTTGAAAATAACAAAGGTAAAGCAATTGAGAATCTACACTATGTGGGCGACAATATATGGGAGCTTAACATATAGGTGAATTGAGGATGAATAACATTAAATTAAAATACGAATCGGGAAAAGTAATGTCTGAGAAAGTACACCAGATAGGCATTATAGCTCTTGGATCACATAGAGAAAACCATGGGACTGCACTGCCCATAGATACAGATTCTAAAATTGCCGCCAACGTGGCTTTAAATGTTGCCACCAAAACAGGTGCTACATTTCTGGGAATTTTTTATGGAGCAACCGAATATGACTACGTTAAACATGGAATTCATCTAAAAAAAGAGGACTTGATAAACAATCAGATTATTCCCCAATTACTGAATGCAAAAAAATTACTAAATATATCCAAAGTGATTATTGTAAATGGACACGGGGGAAATAATTTAATAATTAACGAAATCAAAGACATTTCAAATAAAACAGGACTGAAAATTGTTTTCAATAATTCCATAATTGAAAAAGAGGGTCCTCATGCCTGTACTGGAGAACTGTCTATGGGAAAGGTTTTAGGTTTTGTTGATGAGGAAAAAATTATAGAACATGGAAATTTTGACAAAAATCCCGAAGTTGGAATGGTGGGATTAAAATTAGCACGAGAAAATGAACCTATCATTGATGAAGAAGCCAGGTTCATCGAAAAAAACGGCTTTAAAATTGATGAAGACATTGGAAGAAAATTATTGGATGATGCCGAAAAAAATATAATAGAAAGTGTGAAGTCATTACTTGACTAACTATTTTCCCAGTTCTATCTTTTTTATTAATCTTTTACATTCATTACTAGTTTTTTTATTGTTAAATGCAAGGCTTATTCGGGATATGGCTTCCAACATACGTATTACACTATCCAACCACGTGAATATATCCCCAGGATAAATATGTATATCATAGTTTGTCATGAAATACTTGCTAATACTATTAGGATTCCATCCATTTAATCTTTGTTTTATTATTTTATCGGAAACATTTTTTTCCAGACATCTGCAAAATGGACTTTCCTTACATTCACATGTCATGAAATCTATTTGGAAAGAGATAAGCTTTTCTGCAAACTGATCATCCAGTTTTGCCAAAACGTCCCCTGAAGTAATGATATCCCTGTTTGAATCTGCAAATAATCTTGAACTGACATTGGTTTTCAATGCCTTGGAAAGCCTGCTTGATAACCGGTTACTGATATATGCACTATCAAATGGTTCCAGATGTTCAACTGTCAATAAAGGATTTTGTTTGAGATGTTTACGTATATATTCCGCATTAGGAACAGTTAAAAATGAAATTGAAGTTGCACGACCATATTTTGTAGGTAGTATGATGTTTGAGTTATCCCTATGAGTTACCACAAGTTTGTTGAGAAGTAATGTGTTGATTACATCTTCAAAATTTATGGGTGTTTCTATTTTATCATATTTTAACTCAAGATCTTTTATGGAAACGTTGCGGATTGCTGATATGTCTGCCAATACCTGTTCTATAGTATCATCTTCACTATATTCTACGTTAACATTGTCCACATCACTATCCAACAATTCAATGGCTTTTTGTTCTTCCGATTCATTTTCAAATTCTTTTCCCAATTCAGGCAATAAATATATCTTACCTATATCATGGTATGTTGGTCTACCTGCACGTCCAAGCATTTGTGAAAAATCATTGTTTGTCAACCACTTGTTACCCATTCGTAATGTTTCAAATAATACCTGTGATGCTGGAAAATCAACACCAGCTGCTAATGCAGCAGTAGTAACTACTGTAGATATTTTTTGTTGTGCAAATTCCTTTTCGATTTTAACTTTCTTGGAATATGATAATCCTGCATGATATGCTGCAGTGGAAATACCTTTTTTCTCCACTTGTTGTGCTATGGAATGGGTTTTTCTACGTGAATTTGTAAATATTATTGTTTGTCCCTTAAATCCTTTGGTGGATTTTGATTCAAATTCTTTTTTAGCAAGCTGACCCAGAAGATCTTTCTTTTCAAACTCGTTTTTGGTGAAAATCAAATGACGTTCCAAAGGAACGGGTCTTTGTTTATATTCAACAAGTTTCATATTAAATTCATCTGCTATTTGTTTAGAATTTTTTACTGTAGCGGATAAACCAATCAACTGGGATTTTGGGAATATTGTCAACAATCTCTTTAACAAACCATTTAATCTTGGCCCTCTTTCTTCTTCATCCAACATGTGAATTTCATCTATAACAATGGTTCCCACACCTTTTAATTGATGATAATTTCCTGAACGAAGTAAAAAGTCCAATCCTTCATAGGTAGCAACTATTATATCTGCATTTTTAACGGATTTGTTAGCTATTGTAAGTTCACCTTTAGCTTTAACACGATTTGAACCTACCTTTATTGCTACATTCAATCCCAATTCCTTATACTGTTTCTTAAAGTCCCTGTATTTTTGATTTGCTAAAGCTACAAGAGGAGTCAAATATATGAATTTCTGATGATTCATTGCTTTAGGTATACCTGCCAATTCACCAACCAAAGTTTTTCCCGATGCTGTAGCAGACACAACCAACAAATTTTTATTATCCAGTAAGCCGGCATTTAATGATAAAATCTGTATAGGCAACAAGTGTTTGACTTTGGCAGATAAAATCTTCTTCAATCGTTTAGGTATTTTAAGTTGATTGACTGTTATCTTAGGATATTTGATTTTTTTAACGTTGATTTTGTCATAAACTGTTAAATCATCATGTTTTATAGGATTAAATTTTGGATCAAAGACTTGTAAAACTTTTTCAAGATTATTGGTTTTATCCAATAACTTTTTAAAACTGGTAAATGATTTTTCATCATATCCCCTTAATTGCATTACACGTTTAATTTCCTTGAGTGCACATTTTTTACAAATGTACTCATCATATAACTTGTATGAAGATGATTTTTTTAGTATAGTTATATTTCCTCCAAATGTACAGTGTCTGCAAATTTGAGTATACTGATAGGATATGTTCAATGAATTCAACATGGATTCAATATTCTCATCTTTCGTAGCTAATAAGACGCGCTGTTTTCTTAAAATTTTAATTACTTCTTTTGGAGATTTTAATATTTCAACATTGTCCTGTTGAATTATAAAACGATATGGTCTGATTTTTCCATTATTGTCCTGTAGTTTAAAATAGCTAAAAAATAAAGGTTTTCTTTCACTATTTAATGCTCCCTTGGCGGGTCCTATAGGATATAACTCCACATTTTTTTTATTGCGTCTTAAAATTATCATGTTATCAAAAATTTATTATGCTATTTGTCGTAGTTATATATCAAATATATTTGTAATACCTTTTTTTAGTATTTTGCTAAAGATTACCCTGTTAATAAAATTGTTATTTCCATAATGAAAAAATATTATTGTATCAATTATTTTTACAAACATACAAGGAATGTTGAAAAACAAATTAGAAAAAGATAATTAAAGAATAAATCAAATATTATAAACAATATGATTTAGTAAATAAATAATTAAGATTTTTTTTATTATAATATAGGATGTGAAATCATGTACAATATGGGTGCATCAACAAAACCAGGCTATGACATAGCTAACAAAAGTAGAGAAAT